>Ga0214917_10000191_pt1 | contig 77390 bp, 68 predicted proteins | sample LL_1208_BB_MetaG_FD_177983 | JGI IMG/M metagenome (GOLD analysis project Ga0214917, IMG submission 177983) | Freshwater microbial communities from Lake Lanier, Atlanta, Georgia, United States - LL_1208_BB | ecosystem: Environmental > Aquatic > Freshwater > Lake | place: USA: Georgia | collected... | reverse complement strand
TATCTGGATCGTCCCCTCCCAACCATGGAGCAGTTCCAATCCCAGGGTGTGGCTTCCGGTGACCCCGTTACCGCCAAACTCCGCAAAACGCCCTTTTTTTTCCGGCTGAAGAAATCCGGCCCAGAAGATCCGGTCCTGCTCCCGTTGGCACTCCAGAATCCCGGAATCGACATGCCGGTAGAACAGGCCTTTGCGTCGTTTGGCGTGCAAGCGCTCCGAGGAGGAGGGAAAAAGGCAGTACGCCAGGCCTTTTAGTTTTTTCATTGTCATGATTCGCACAAAGAAATCTCGCTCACGGCGTTGGGAAAGGCATGCTCTGCCCTGACCTGATGCTTCGGATTCCCGAGATCTTCCGCCCCTCTTTGTCCCTGCTTCCCCGGTCCACCCTCCGTTTTCTGGAAACCGGTGCGATTCCCGATCTTTCCAAGCCCGCTCTGCATCCCCGCCCGCCCGGACGCGTGGCGTTCGTGAAGGGCGAATACTGCTCCCACGTGTACGGGGTTCCCGGGGACTCCTCCCAACTGAGGGCCCTGGCTTTGGGCACCCTGAAAACCTTCGGCCCCCTCAGCCTGTTCACCCGCTACCGGTGTGATTTCCGGATCTTGAAGCTCGATCCGGCCCCTGAATGCCAGGTCTGGCGGGAGTTCTTCGCCGGGGACGCGGACCTCGAAAACTCCCGCCGGATTCACGAGAACTTCCGTAACCTTCGCCCCGAGGGATCCCCTCCGGGCCAGCCTACCCAGGGGGAATTGGCGGTGTCCGTGGATGACATCGACTGGGATTCTTACGGGGCGGTTATTGTCCAGGATTTCGCGGTGCCGGAACGCATCGTCCGGAAACATCCGGGGATTTTTTGGTCGTTCTGGATCAGCGAGACGGGTTCTCCCTGCTTCAAGCAGGCCTACCGGCAGGCCCCGGCGGGCTACCATGCGTTTCTCAACGGGGGTTCCCGCCGTTGGCGCGTCCGCCCCTCGCTTCACCCCCACGCCTTGGAATTTCCCTACATTCTCCAGGACTTTGCCACCCACCGGCTTCTCGGCGCCAAGCCCTGGGAGGAGCGGTCGGGGATCCTTTTGGAGGTCAACACCGCCCGGACTGTTCCACCAGAGATTCGCCGCCGTTTGGATGAAATTGCTGTGGTCCGTGATAATATCGGGTCTCCAGCCGTTAGGCTCGAGCTTCTCCATTCCAGCCGCTACTTTGTCCAGATGGTTGATAAGCCTCTCTGGGGAAACTCCCTCAATGAAGCCTCCGCCGCCGGCTGCCTTTGCCTGGGCAACCAGGCCTCTATGCCCAACAACCTCTCCCTGCTGACCCCGGAAACGGTCCCTGATCGTTGGGAGAAAATGATCGCCCTGGTGCGTCGTCTGGAATCCCAGCCCGGTCAGGCATCCGCCCTCTGGCATCGCCAGCAATCTTTGGCCGGCTACTTCCTGCACCAACGTCCCCTCGCCGAATGGGAGCTGCGATGGGCCCGCCACCGCGGGGACAATTCCCGATGAGCGCACTTCCGGAGGTTTCCCTCAACTTCAGCGACTGCCCGGTTCATCTGGAGGAATTTTTTGCCCGTGTGGTCTCGCGACGCTTCCGTATTGTCCGTGAGGAGAGGCCGCAATTCCTGATCTACGCCCTCACCGGGCATCGCCACCGCCTTTACAACTGCGTCAAAATCTACACCCACCACGAGGTCTACCCGCCGGACTGGAAGCGGTGCGACTACGCCGTCCTGCCTTTTCTCGGCTCCGACCCGCGCCACTACTATCTTCCCATTTTCGCCTACAACCGGTCGCCGGAGCCCCTGATCCGAAAAAATCCGGACTGGGATCGGATCCGTGCGGAAAAAACCCGCTTTTGCTGCCTGCTGTCGGCCTATGTGGACCGCTCCGTCCGCCACCGGATGGCCTTTTTTGAGGAGCTGGGACGCAGGAAAAAGGTCGATTCCGTCGGTCGTGCCGCGAACAACGTCGGTTGGAGGGTTCCGTTGGGCATGGACCACAAGCTGGCGGTATTGCGGCCCTACCGCTTCACCATCGCCTTCGAGAACAAGGAGTTGGAGGGCTGGACGACGGAAAAAATGTATGACCCGCTTGCCATTCACACCGTGCCCATTTTTTGGGGGGACCGCCGGGCGTCCGATCACTTCAATCCTGCGGCTTTTATCAACGCCTATGATTTTAAGTCCCTCTCCCAACTGGCCGATTACGTATGCGCGGTCGACGCGGATGAAAAATTATACCGGAAGTACCTCGAGGCCCCTCCGTTCCGGGAAAATGTCACACCACCCGTCTTTTCGGAGGATCGGCTTCTGGACTTTCTCGAAAAGGTCTTCACCACCCCAATCAAGCCCGTCGCCCAGCGCCGCTGGTTTTTTCACCTTACCAAATGGCGCCTGGCCAAAAGGAATAAACTTTTGACGGAATAGCTGGCCTGACCTCCGACTACCGGCCACCGTCCCCTACCTTGGCCCCCAAGCCGGGAGAGTGCCCAGGTCGGCATCGAGGCCATGCCACCAGCCAGTTCATGGGTTCCGGCCGGCCTTCGTCGGCCCGAGCGAGAAGATCCGGGCCACAAAACCAGCGTACAAGTGGTGAAAAAGGAAGGTCGCCCATCCTCCGCGGAAGAGAAGGCAAGACACGGGTCTGGTGGGAGGGAGAAAATAGTTTTTCGATTCTAGCCCCCAAGCCACGATCCACCCAGGGGTGAAGTTCTACCAAAAAGAAGGTGTCTTGCCCGGCCCGGCAAACGGAATCCGTCAGCAGCTCCTTCTCCTGCCCCTCCACGTCCATCCAAACACCGTCTGGCCGCCGGGTGCGAAGGAGGTCCTCTAGGACGGGCCGCGTGCATTCCCCCCGAATTTCAACCCGGCGGGTGACTTGATTGACGGCGCAGAGTGTCCGGAGCATGTGTTGGGCTTCAGGTTCTTTTTCAAAGGCAACGACCTTTGATTCCGGCAGGATCCGGGCGAAACCCACCGCATAGTACCCCTCCGCCGCACCGGCCACCACCAGGTTCCTGGGCCGACATTGGGCCCATTCAGTCACCGTGGAATGCAGCTCCTTTTCGTAGGTTCCAAACAACTTTGCCTCGTGGGAACTGCCATGGGATTCCGCAATGTAGCGCATGCCGCGAAAAGGCCCGGATAGGACGGTGGATTTTTTTTTACAGAACTTCAGGGCCTTGTGGGCAAGCCAGGCTCGTTCCAACTTCAAGGATTCAGCGGGGTTGCGGCGGAAACGATCCTGCCCGAGAGATTTCTTGCCGGACCCAGTCCAGAATCCCTCGGATTTCCCCGGGGCTTGGGACGAGGTCGCCGGAAGGATAGGCATGGGACCATTCGACCGTTGGCCCTGCCCCGACCACAGCCGCCAAGTGTCTCAAGCCGGCGACATGGCAGAGGTCGCGGTAACATGGATTCACGTACGCGGGCGAAAAAAGTTCAAGAAGGGTCGTACCCGGCTGGCAGAAAACCAGGTTGGTGAGGGCGGCACCGTGCACTGCCACGATCAGGCTTGCGGATTGGAACACCTGCGCCTGTTCCTCCACGGATTTTTCAACATCTTCGAACTTTTCAAACCCAAGGGTCTGCAATTCCTGCCAAAGTGCTCCGGAGTCTTTTAGGTGACGGTGGCGGGAGTTCTCCCGGCTGATAAATAGACGCCGGCCGCCTCGGGTGGGGGGTTCGTCTTTCAAAAAGAGTTGGCGCAAAAACCGGACGGAGGAATCCCGTGGCACACCGGAAATTCCCGGCAGGCTTGGCAGGAGAGCCTCCGAGAGTTCCAATGCCGGATGATCGTCCAAACACAGGATTCGATCCGGAGAAACGTCCAGTCCCGTCAGGCTATCCTGCTGGAAGGAAATCCGGCGCGAATTGACCAAAACGTGGTCATATTGACTTGGGTCCCAGCCCGCCTGCCGGGCGATTTCCCACCGTGGCAGAACATCCAACATCCAGTGAAAAAAGGTGTTTCCCCCCGTGCTGGCCAGAATCAGCGTTCTGCCCTGGATTTTCCGGGGGCGGGGCAAAAACAGTCTCCGGCGGGTGAAATGGTCATCCGGGGAGCGACCCCATTCGATGGACACCGAGGAAATCAAACCTTCCTTGCGGGTGACGACCCCAAGGGTGGGACCATACACCCGGACATGGTGGTCCCTCAGGCACCACTGGGCCGGAAAATGGAGATATTGATGACTCAGCCAGGGGTGGGGCCGCCCGAAGATGACTTCGGTCCGGGCCTGCGGAATCCAACCCGATTCCCGGATTATTCGGGCGTCATGGGGAATGCGATCAGGCGCCAGAACCTTTGCCTCGGGGCGACCAAGCGGTTGGCACAGGAGTTGGGCAAGGTCGGATCTTCGGAGACGGCGCATTTTTTTTAGAAAACCCCAGCTGTCTCCCAAGGTTTGCCCGGCCAACTCGCCGATCCGATAAACCTTGACGCTCCCTTTTTCACAAAGAAACAGGGACCACTCAGGCCATACCGTGCGGTTGCGTATCCACCCGGAAAAGGCCAGGCCTGGCAGCAGGAGGAGATTCCAGAATAAACGGAGGAGGGAGGCCCCCCGCCTTTTATGGACCGACTCCCTCCCTTGGGCCCATCCGCCCAAAAATTTTTTATAAAGGCGGAATTTCAGGTGACACCGACGGCCCTCCAAATGGTGGAGGAGGAGGATCTCGGGTTGCATGGGCGTTGGGGTGCGGCGTTTGCCCTGTTTGTCCAGATCCTGAAAAAGACGGTTTCCCTCATGGGTCCGCCACTGGCCGCCCTTGGGTCCCCCGTCTTCGGGAAAGCCTCCTCTTTGAAAAAAGATTTCTTTGGGGATGAAGAAGTTGCACTCCGCCGGTTCTTTCAAATCTTCCAGTTCCGGAGGAAACCAGTTGGCGCTCCCCCTCCCTGGTACGGCCACCGCCGGGCCGGCAAAGGGTCCGGTTCGGCCATTTTCCCGGATAATGCGGTTCGCTGCTTCCAGCCAACCGGGCGGCGGCAGGCAATCGTCGTCGGTAAAAGCCAACCATTCCCCCCGCGCCACTCTGGCGCCTCGATTTCTTGCCGCCGAGGATCCGGGCTCCCGGAGGGCGAAGTAACGGAATCGGTGCCCGCCGGGAAGCTCGGCTTCCCTCCGGAAGGTTTCCACCGTCTGATCGACGCTGCCGTTGTCCAGCAGGATTACCTCGTAATCCCGGGTGGTTTCTTGATTCCGCAAACGGGCCAGGCATTGCCGGAGGTAAGGCGCACGGTTCCAAGTGGGGACAATCACGCTGAAAAAAGGCATGGGCGGGCTGGCCTGGACTGGGCTCAAGGCTTTGGAAATAGTCTTTTTTGCCCGAGGAGGCGGGCGAAAGCCTGGTTTTTCTCTTTCAGGCGTGCGGCATCTTCGGGGGCCAGGGCCACATCCAGTTCCGTCCGGTAAATCCTCATCGCGGTCCCGGGAACGGCCTGGGAACTTGCCCGCCATGCAATTCCCTCCCGGTCCAGCCAGAAGCGCGCCCCGCCAAAACGCTCCCAGTAAACCGTGACGGGTTGCGGCAAGGTTTTCACAAACGCGAGTTGTTTGCGGATGATGGATTCCGCCTGCACGTACCCTTTGAGCGTGAACACCAGGATCAGCAGGCTATTCAGTCCTAAGGCCAGCAGTCCGGCCCGGGCCAATTTTCCCGCCCAGCGGAATTTTTCACGCCAATCCGGAGGACCGCACAGAAAACCGACACAGGCGGCAAAAGGGATCCACCAACCCTGCGGGAACCACCGGGCCCACCAGCTGGGAGAAACAGGAATCATCACCAGACAGGCCACCAGGATCCATTTCCATCCGGCTTGGGTTGGTGCCGGGGATCCAAGCAAAAGGAGACCCGGTAAGAGAGCCAGCAGGGCAGCTGTTCCGTAAAGCGGGCCAAAACCGCCAAAACGCAGATCGGGCGTGAGGTCGGAAAAAACATCCAGTTCCGGCCGGGTAAACCAAAAGGGCATTTTGATACGGCTTTGTTCATCCCCTCTCTTGCTGGCGGCGAAGTGCCTTCGCCAAAACATGGCCGCAGAGTTGGAGACGACTTCCCCGCAACCCCCATGGATGCCGTCCGTCTTATTGCCATCAATCGCCGCGGGGTCGGCAAAGAGAAGGAACTGGCTAATGTGCTTTGACCAGTCTTTCCCATCGTTGTCGGAGCGGATTTCCCGTAACATCGGAAACCCCCAAGGCATCAGAAATGAAGCTAAAAGTAGACCGATAACCACGACGACACCGGATTGGGGCCTATTCCTGAAGAATATGCCGGCCCAAAAGATGGGGAGCAAAAGAATCACGTAGCCAAAGGCAAACGTCTTGGAGATAACCAGGCAGCCAAGAGACACAAGGAATCCAGCCCAAGCCTTGGGTCCGCAACGGAAGCAGACGGCCAGGAAAGACGCGAACAGGCCTGTAATTGCACCGGCAATTTGTGCATCTTGATAAAGAGTGGCCCCTTGGTACAAGAGTACCGGCTGTAGGAGCACCATCCCCGGGATGGCCCAAGCGAAGAAACCTCTTCCAGATAAACACAAGGAGGCCGATGCGGCGAAAAGACAAGCGCCAGCCAGAGACCAGGCCCACCCGGTCCACTTGGAGGACTCAAACGACCCGGTAAGATTCGCGAATACACAACCCAACGAAAGGCTGCCCCGGATGTGGGTTTGGGAAGCAAGAAATTCAATCCTTGCTTTTTGCTCCTGCAAGCTGCCGGTGCTTTGGGTCAGCCAATGGAGGGTTTCAGCATAGGTGCTCAGACCATCGTAGCTAGAATCCCGGAGCGCAGTGGCTAGGAGGACGGAGATCCAAATCAGTGCCGGTGCCGGCAGCCAGATGAATCGCTTATAGGCCGGGAAAAGCGCCGCCGCCAAAGTGCCGCTGAAGAACAAAACAAGAAGGGAGGGCCATGGACTCCCTAAAATTCCCATTCTTTGCAGGAGATTTTGCAGGAGGTAACCAGCCAAACTTCCACCGAAGACCCCAAACCCGGTGGCCCAAAGGCAAGCGAACAGTCCTCGACACCTCGGATGACCCAAAAGATTCTGTCGGGAATTAATTTTTTGGAATATTTTGAAGCTCAAGAACAAGTCTTTTCACCGGCAGGCCGGCCCAAGATCTTCTTGCGACCGCAATTGCTTTCTTGCGGATACTGGAAGAGGAAATCCAGATCTCTTGAACCTCGGGGGAGAAAAGCCGGCTGTGAGGCGTGTGGATGGGGAGACCATCCAATCGCTTCCCCCTCAATTCCTCGTTATCATCAAAAAAAGCAACCACCCGATATCTGGATAACTCCGGCACGCTTATGCAGGCCTCCGCAAGTAGCCGGCCTCTTTTTCCGGCCCCGTAAATTAGAACCGGGATCCGACTGGAAGGTTTGACGGCCCGAAAGGCCACCTTCATCCCGAGTTCTTGGAAAAGGCGGCCGGTTCCCTGGGTAGCGACAAACAAAACCCCGAAAATTAAAAAAGCGCTGCGCGAATATCCCTCGTCAAACCGGGTGGCCAAGGTCACCGCTGCCAAGGCCAGGAAAATTCCCGTGGCACTGGCCGCCGCCTGCCGGAGGTAGTCCAGACTGCTCGCTTGGGCCCAGGGCACTGCATAGGTTCCCAGTAACAGACCGGAGCCTAGAATGGAAAAAAGCAGAACGGGGATGCTTCGCCGGATCGCATCCAGCTCTTGGGATCCCATTTGTGAATCCATCCTCAAGTAATAGGCCGCCGGGAAAAGCATCAGGATCAGCACGGCGTCGAGCAGTAATGGGAAAACTGCGTACCGCTTGAACCAATCCCGGATCAGTCGCAGGAAGAGCGGGGCGGATGAGGGGTCGGAGCGGACCCCGATTGTTAAAACATTCCCCAATAGCATCAAGGCCAGCCAGAAAATCCCTCCGACACTGAGGACCAAAAGGGGCGGAAGCCGAAGAAGCCAAACAAACATCAGACTCGTCACGACGCTCATCCCCAGAAAAAACACCAGCGATCTCCGTTCACTGGCAAGCAGGTTGGCGAGACGGTGCGAACTGTGGTCCCGTCCTCCTTTCATAGGATTGCGGGAAGCCAGGATTCTCGTGATCGCTACGAGAAAAGTGTCGAGAATTGGCACAGCCATAATCACGGAAACCGCAATGACCGGCGCAAATCGGGCGAGGAGGTTGGGTGCCTCGCGGTTCCAGTCGTCGTTGACGATCCCCGGAAGGGACAAAGAAGCACAAAGAAAGCCCAGGGGGAGGCTGCCTGCATCACCCATAAAAATTTTTGCCGGGGGAAAATTATGACAGAAGAACCCCAGAGTGACTCCGGCTGCGATCCAGCAAACGGCCGCCCCGTTCTCATTCCCGGTCCAGCAAATCGCCAGCGTGGTGAGGACAATCGTCACAAAACCCCCGCAAAGCCCGTCCATGTTGTCCAGGAGGTTGACAGCATTGGTGATGCCGACGAGCCATGCGTAGCTCAGCGCTGCGTCCAGCAAAGGCCACCCTGTCGGACTCATTCCGCCACCGAAGTAAATCAGCTGGCTGGCGGCCCCCAGTTGGAACAGAAGCTTGGTCCGCGGGCGGAGCTCGATCCGGTCGTCGAGCCAGCCGGCCACAAAAAGAATTCCCGCTCCTAGAAAAATGGAGGCGAGGATGAGGTCCGAACGCCAAAGATCCACGGGACGAAAAAGGGATAGCCATCCTTGGGGCAAAGCCTTGATCAGTTGCCATAGCCCAAGTCCAAGGATTACCGGCACAAAACCCGCCCCTCCCATCAGGGCGGTGGGCCTTCGGTGCCAGCGGTCATGCCGCGGCTGGGACAGCCAGCCCATTTTTGGCGCAATGGACCGGATGAAGGCAACGCCCAGGAAGGAGGCGATGGTGGCGGGCAACCCGGTGCTCAGGAGAAGGTGCGGGAAGGAGGAATTCAGGCTAGGGGCTGTGGTGCTGAAAATGGTCGATGACGTCGGCGAGGATATCGCGAAGTAATTTTTGTGGGCGGTAACCCGTGAGCCTCCTCAGTTTGGCGATGTCCGGGGTACGCGCGCGCATATCCTCAAATCCTTCGGCATAGATCTGCCGGTAAGGGATGAACTTTAAACGGCTCCGGCTCCCCGTCATTTTCAAAACCTTTTCCGCGAGGCCGCGGATGGAGATGACTTCTCCTGACCCAATGTTGACCACCTCCCCCTTGGCCTTGGGGGTTCTCATCAGGTTGATCATGGCGCGGACCGCGTCGGAAACGTGGGTAAAGCTCCTCGTCTGCTGTCCGTCCCCGTGAATGGGGATGGGTTCATGCAGCAGGGCCCGCTGGACGAAGTTGGGGATCACCATACCGTATCGCCCGGTCTGTCTGGGTCCGACCGTATTGAAAAGCCGGACGATGACCACCGGGAGGTTCTTCTCGTCGAAATAGGCGCGAGCCAGAAACTCATCCATCGCCTTGGAGCAGGCGTAGGCCCATCGACGCACCCGGGTAGGCCCCAAGGTCCAATTGTCCCCCTCCGCCAGTTTCTTATGCCCCCCCACCTCCATCGCCTTGCCGTAGACCTCCGAGGTGGAGGTGACCAGGGTGGGCTTCCCGTGCCTTGCCGCCGCCGCCAGAACGTTTTCCGTCCCCCGTACGTTGGTGATGATGGTCTCAACCGGATTTTCCATGATCCAACGCACCCCCACCGCTGCGGCCAGATGGTAGGTTTGATCGGCACCCCGGATCGCCGCCTCCAGTTTTTTTTCTTCCAGGATGTCGGCCGTGGTGAGCCGGAATTTTTTATGGCGCTTCAGGGGCTGAATATTGGCCAAGGACCCCGTGCTCAGGTTGTCGTAGGCATGGACCTCGTGGCCTGCCTGCAGGAGGGATTCGGCCAGATGGGACCCCACAAACCCAGCGCCGCCGGTGATGAGGATTTTCATCTCAAAAATTGTAGGGCCAAATCCCCACGGCGGGCGAGGATTCGCCGGTAAAGTTTGTCCATCCGATCCACAAGTTTTTCGGGGGAGTAGCGATCCACAATCCCCTCTCGCTGGGACTGCGAAAGGGGAGCGGACCGGCCAAGTTCGATGCGGATCGCCTCGGCCAACCCCACAGCATCGCCGGCAGGCACCAGTCGCCCCAGCCTCCCCTCCTCCAATACTTCAGGCACTCCGCCCACCGCCGTGGCGACAACCGGCCTCCCCGCTGCCAGGGCCTCGATCAGAGACACGGGGGTTCCCTCGTTGCGCGAGGATAGAACCACGAGATCCAGTCCTCCGTAAATGAAGCCAAGATCGTGCCTCCAGCCTAGGGTGTGGACTTGATCACCGAGACCCTTGTGCCGGGCACTTTCCATCAGCGCATGCCGGCTTTCCCCGTCTCCCACAAATGCCAGATGAAGACCAGACTCATCTTTCCGAAGAACGGCCATGGCATCGAGCAAAGTTCCGAGATCCTTGATCGGAACCAGGCGGCCAACGGCACCCATCAACCGCGCTCCTTCCGGCAGACCAAGCTCTTTTTTCAGATCCGCATGCGGCTCGACTTTAAGAAAGGAGCCCAGCAGTAGGCCCAGAGGCACCACTTCAAACCGGTGGACGGGAGCCACCCCCTCCTGGGCCAGCTCCTCGGCAACTTTTCGGCTCACCGTGACTAGGAGGTCGGTTTTTTTGGCCAAAATTTGCTCCAAATTGCGAAAAACAAGATTTTTAAGGACTGAAAAGTAACCTCTCAGGACGTGGCCATGGAAGGTATGGGCGATACACGGAACCCCCGCGACAAAGGCGGCGATGCGCCCGATAAAGCCCGCCTTGGCGGTGTGGGTGTGAACAATATCCGGTCGGAATTTCCAGATGATCCGAATGAGTTCCCACACGCAAAATGCATCCTTCCACAGCGAAATTTCCCGCCCAAGACGGGGCAAATCCGTCACTTCAACCCCCAGCTCGTTTGTGAGATTCCTCAGATTGCCCTCGTCGTCCGATTCCTTGCCGGCAACCAACAGGTGACGATAACCCTTCCGATCCAGGCCCGCTGAAAGGAGAGCCACATGCCGCGCCGGCCCGCCTATGTTCAGTCGCGCGATGATGCGAAGAATCCGGATCGGTCGGGATGGGCTTGCTTGGGAAGGTTGGGCGGGGGAGGTTAGCACGTGTTCACCCTTCATAAGATCTTGCCAACATTGATCCTGCCTGTCGGCCTGACCCTGTTGCTGCTCGTGGCCGCATTCAGCCTGCGCCGGTGGTCGCTGGTATGGGCAGGATTGTTTTTCCTGTTTTTGGCTGGTTCACCCTGGGTTTCAAAATCGCTGCTTCGCAGTCTTGAAGGAGAGAACCCGGAGCATTCCGTGCAAGAGGTACCGGTGGCGGACGCCATTTTAGCTCTCAGCGGCATCCTTGGACCGGATCGGCCGGAAGGTTTCAAACTGAACTGGGGCGAGGCATATGACCGATTTGACGCCGGCATCCGGCTTTGGCAGGCCGGCAAAGCGCCTCTTCTGGTTCTGACCGACCCGGCCCTTTTTCAAACCGGACATCATGAGACGGAGGGGAAGCGCCTACAGAGGGAGGCATGGAAGTTGGGCCTTCCCAAGGACCGTGTCCTTTTGCTGGGGCCAGTTGGTAACACGGCCCAAGAGGCTGAACTGCTCGGCAAAGTAGCTCGTGGGAGAGGTTGGCAACAGGTGATTTTGGTCACATCGGCATGGCATATGCCCCGTGCCTTGGAACGATTTCGCCGGACCGGCCTGCAAATCCTGCCATTTCCCGTCGACTATCGGACGGGGGTGGCCGGGCCAATCTCCATCCTTGATTTTTTCCCGTCAGCCACCGCTTTGGCGGGAACAGAGACATTCATCAGGGAATGGGTAGGCCGAATTTACTATCGGGGGCTGGATTTGCTGCCTTCACCGTAAGCAGGATGGCGGGCAGGCTGTCCCCCTCGACTCAGCGCAGAAACAACGAACGGCAAAATCGGGTCTGAGCCAGAAGATAGCCGGGCAAAAATTGCAGGATCTTCATTCCCGATATCAGGACAGCGGTCTTTCGGATGACTTCTTCCAGGCGGGTCGGATTTAGGGCATCCAGCTTTTGCTCCACCATCCTCAACTGGGCGGGCTCGAGGCGATATCCGTACATTTGAAAAAGGGTCCCCCCGGTCGCCGGTAGTCGGGGAAGACTCTGTTGGATTATTTCGTAGATCAGGGCCCAGCGGCAGAATCGGGCGGATTTTTTTCTCCAGCCCTTCACCCGGGCAATCCACTCCGGTCGCCGAGAGCTCACCTCCCGCAGGTAACTATCCATGTTGGTTTGATAGTCTTCCACCATTTTCAGGATGGGAACGCGGCTGCCCGCGTCGGTCGATTGGCGCCAGGACCAGGCCACGGTCCCGAGAATTCCGGCCTGCCACTGTTCGGCCATCCGGAACCACATGAGAAAATCGCCGAAACCCAGCGCCCCTCCAAGACGGATAGGCCCGAGGGCCTCCCGCCGGATGAGGGCCCCGGCCATCGCCACGGGAGACCGACCTTCCCGCAGGGTTTGGTCGATGAATTCGACTCCCTTCAAACAATGATTCCTTCTTTCGGACCGAAATCCGAGGATGCGGCCTTCCTCATCGATCAATCGCCATCCGGCGCCCACAAAACCCACTTGGGGATGGGCTTCCAAAAACCGCCTCCCCAAGCGGAGAAACTCCGGGTCGTGCAGGTCGTGGTCCTGGAAAAAGGATAAAAAAGCTCCTTGGGCGTGTTCGACGCAGAAGTTGTGATTTTCATAAAGCCCCACCGGGGTTGGCGGCCGGATCAATCGGATTTCCGGATGCCGCGCGGCCATTTCCCTGAGATAATCAGGGGTTTCGTCCTGAGAATGGTTGTCACTGATGATGATTTCCCGGTCTTTTTCCGTTTGGGCCAGGGTGTTTTCCAGGCTTTCCCGCAAATGCCGCCAGCGGTTGCGGGTGGGCATGAGAATCGAGACGAGCGGGCTGGACGAGGTCATGGGGATCCCCGCACTGGGACCAGGAGTTCCCGATAAAGACGGCGGTAGGACTGGATTCCGTCTTGCAGATCGAAATATTTTTTGGCGGCAATCCGGCACCGCCTAGGGGTTTGCGGATCCCGGAGTAGCCGGCGCAGGGCCGGAACGTTCTTTTCCAGTTCCGCCGGAGTGGCCTCGGGAAGGACCAAACCCGTCCGGGTTCCGGCTACGATTCGGTCGCTGTCCCCGATTCCTGCATTGATGAGGACTGGTACCCCACAGGCGAGAAACTCGGCCAGCTTGATGGCCGCCCGCCCGGGGGCGGCGGGGTCCCGGCGGATGAAAAAAATTCCCAGATCGGCCCTCGCCAGCAGGCGGGGCATTTCTCCAAAAGAGGCTGCTAGCACCCGGACTCTGGCCGATGGAATTCCCCACGATGCCAGATCCCTCCGGAGGGACTCGGGATGTTCCCGCGTGAGGATCTGCAGCCGGGAGGCGGGAAACGCTTTCATGAGTCTCCCGGCTGTCCGGATCATCTCGTCCCGCAGATACCAGGTTTTGCAGTTGCCCGAAAAACACAGCCAAGGTGCACGGCTCCGGAGCACTTTCCCGGACGGCATCTTGAATTTGGCCAAATCCACGCAGGTTGGAATCACCGATATTTTGGCCCGGGGGATTCCGCGTTTGGCCAACGTTGTTTTGGCCGCTTCCGTGAGGACAACGATTCGGTCGGCTTTTCGGAGAAAGACTCTTTCCCAACCCTTGACCAGGCAATAAAGCCATCCGCCGGCGCGCCAAAGGCCTGCGGAGATTCTTTCCTCCGGCCAAAAACCCCTCATGTCAAAGAGGAGGGGCCTTCTTCGCGGGATCCGGCCGATCAGGGCCATCAAGGCCGGCGGGTAGCTGCGGGCATGGAAAAAGCCGATCCGGCCCAGCAGATTGGCCCCCGCCAAGGCCATCCCGACACGCAGAATGTCGAGGCCTTGGGCCAGAACCGGAGGGCGGCGGTGGTACCGGAAGGGGAGCCATGCCACGCCCTGTCGCCGCAGCCTTTTTCGGGTGACAACAAAAGAAGGCCCCGTGGCCATCTCGGCTTTTTCAAAGGAGATCAGCTTACAGGGAAACTCCCTCGACAGAGGTTGAAGGTAGGAAAGAATCTGGGACTGGCCCACCGGCTCCAGGATCCCGTCATGACTGATGAAGAAAGCTGCCGGCCCCGGTTTGAAACTGGGGCTGTTTCGGGAATTTTCGGATTTCTGTTTCGGCAAATTTACGGCACCGGTTGACCTTCAGCACTCCACAGGCACATTCACCGATTGCAGGTAGGTTTGCAGGGAAATTTTCCATTCGGGCATGGGAGGAGCATCCGGTCGTTCGGATCTCAGGCTTTCGTTGGCCGGGACAGGTGCGACGCGGGGAAAGCGGGACGAATCCACCCCCTCCACCCGATTTTTTTTACCCGCCAGCCTCAGAATTTGCGCAACGTATTCCTGGCGCGTGGCCGCCCCCTGATTGGCGAGATGGAAGAGTCCTTGCCGTCCCTGTTCCAGGAGTTGCATGGCCCCCGCGGAAAAATTTCTTGTCCAGGTCGGCGACCCCAACTTATCCGAGGCGGATCGGATCACCTCGTTTTCTTCCGCCTCGCGGAGTCTGGCTCCTACGAAGTTTTTTTTAAGATTCAGGGATCCGCCGAAAAGCCAGCCGGCCCGGAGGATCAGGGCGCCTGGGCTGGCCGCCAAAACCCGTCTCTCCCCTTCCAGTTTGGATTGCCCGTAGACAGTGCAGGGACGGGGGTGGTCCACTTCCCCGTAGGGCCCGGACTTTCTGCCGTCAAAAAGCCCTCCGGTGCTGACGAAGACAAATCGGGCTTTGTTGGCCTGCACCGTTTTCGCCAAATCTCCGGCCGCAACCGCGTTGACCTGAATTGCCCTTTCGGGTTGCTGCTCACAAAGGTCGACGTGGGTCTCCGCCGCGCAGTGAACCACCACATCCGGCTTCAACTCGCCAAGCCTGCGGATCCCTCCCTCCGGTTTCTCCAGTTCCAGCTCTTTCCTCGTCCATCCGATCATCATGTGCCCCATCCCCTTCCCCACCTCCATAAACTCGCGTCCCAGCATGCCATTGCTGCCGGTTACCAGAATTTTCATTTTTTATTTAATAGTCTCAAGGCTCTTGGATATCGGATCGGGACATCAGAATTCCGGTTGCTTTATTTTTTTAATTGCCCTGCCGAATCCCGAATCCTTTCCGACCCCCCAACTCTTCCACAACGCAACACCTCAACTCCCCGTTTTTTTCCACTGATACGGCACAATGCTGTTGTCCAGCGCCAACCTTTCCACTTCTCCCGGGTCATGCGGCTCGTTGGCGCAGTTTACGATGACGGACTCCCCCGGCCCGAGGCCCTCAAAACCATACCAGACCCCCGGCGGGATCCCAAACAGCCCATGGTTCTCCCGACTAAGCACAATCTCCTGGGTCTTTTCGTGCGTGGGCGAGTTTTTTCGCGGATCGTAGAGGACAAACTTCACCTTTCCCACCGGCACGATCATGCGCTGGCAAATCTTTCGGTGCAGCTTCCACGCCCGCACCACCCCACATGGGACAGCCGAGCAATAAATCTCCCCGAAACCAGCGAATCGGGGGTCGTCGGATCGCAGGTGATGAAGAACCACGCCCTGCGCGTCGCCAATCACCTTTCGCGGCTCCCAGAACACTCCGTTCAGCATGCTCACTGGGCCCAAGACAGGTTACGCTTCCGTGCCAGCTCGACGTACGCCCGAATCTGGCTGGTTGTCAGCGGCCACGCTTTTTCCCCACTTTTGAGGAACCGCCGATACCAGTCAGCCGTAAAGGCCGCCGTCTCGGCAAAATCCAGGGTGGCGTGCCAACCCAGATGTTTCTTGGCCTTTGTACAGTCCAATCGCAGAAGCCCCGCCTCGGGTTTGACGGCTGACTTTTCGATCACAGGCTGGCCAGCCCCAGGCCAGTGCTTTCTCAGCTCCCGGATCAAGCTTTCCACGGTTTCGTTGATATCCGCCCGGGGCCCGAAGTTGAAGGATTGGCCATCGATCGCGGTTGATTCGTGGAGAGGTTTAAGGGTGGAGAAGCCTCCCTTCAACCTTTCAACGCTTCCTCTTTTCCTCCCTCCGGCCCACGCCAGGGCCGCCCCCAAAGCCAGGTATCCGCTGAGAGGCTCGAGCACATGCTGCCAAGGCCGGGTGGCAGACGGATTTCTTACCCGCGGTCTTACCCCCTGATGCCAGGCCCGCACACAGTCCGGAACGATCCGGTCCTTGGCCCAGTCCCCTCCGCCGATCACGTTGCCGGCACGGGCGGAGGCCAGCGCCGGCTTGCGTTCGGCAAAATAGCTCCGGGCATGCGAGGCGAATACGATCTCCGCCCCCGCCTTGCTGGCGCTGTACGGATCCTTTCCCCCCAGCCGATCCTCCTCGCGGTATCCGGCTGTCTGCTCGACGTTTTCATAGCATTTGTCGCTGGTGATGATCACGGCGGCCTGCACCCCCCGGAAGGTACGCAGGGCTTCCAGCACGTGAAGGGTGCCCATCACGTTGGTTCCGTACGTGGTGACAGGATCATCGTAGGAAGCCCGCACGATTGGTTGGGCCGCCAGGTGAAAAACGAACTCGGGGTCTGCCCGAACGAGTTCTTTTTTTACCCGATTTGCCTCCCGGATGTCGGCGCGAACGTCTCTCATTTTTCTCTTCAGACCGAGTTCTTCGAAATGAGCGGGCTGAGAAGGGGGCTCGATCGCGTATCCCGTCACTTCCGCCCCCAGCTCCACCAACCAGGCGCAAAGCCAGCTTCCCTTGAACCCGGTGTGCCCGGTGACGAACACCCGTTTTCCCTGGTAAATTCCGCCGAAAGGTTGAAGAGTTGATGAGCGCAGGGGTTGCTGGTTCATTTCACGGGATGGATTGGGGATTCGGAATTCGGGATTCAGGGGAAGCTGAAGATTCCGATCCTCTGCGTTTTTGAAGCGACTGAGCCAGCGAGTAAATCATGGCGCCCAACGAATCCACAAGACGGTGAGCCTCCATCAACATTTTGTCCTCGGCAAACTTTCGATCCTGCAGAATGTAAACAAGGCTTCGGACTTCGCCGGCTGAGGCTTTGGCAATCCGATAAAACTGGAGTTTTTCTGCTTGGTGGCTTCGGTCAAATCCCTCAGCCAAGTTACTCATCACCGAGACTGCGGCCCGTTGAACCTGATCCTTCAGGCCGAAATCGCGGGCCAACGAGCCTTCCTGAGTCATATCATAGATTAAATTTACGAGTTCCCTTGCCTTTCTCCAAGATTCCAAATCCTCAAACTTTTTTGGCCCCGCCATTTTGATTGGATTATTTGGATCCCCAAAATTTCCCGGACTCCTGAATCCTGGATCCCGATCCTTCGCCTTCGGCGAATTACCAGACCTTCCACGGCGCCCGGCCGGACTTCCAAAGCTCGTTCAACAGTTTCCACTCCCGGTAGGTGTCCATCGGCTGCCAGAAGCCGTCGTGGGGATAGACCATCAGCTGCCCGTCGGCCGCAAGTTTCCGCAACGGCTCCTGCTCCAAAACACAACCTTCCCCTGCATTCGCCAGATAGCGTTCGAGAAATTCTCGCCGAAAGACAAAAAAACCTCCGCTGATCCGTCCCCCGCTTGTCTGGAGCTTTTCATTGAATTCGGACGCGGTGCCGTCCTTGCCCACCACCAGTTCGCCGAAACGGCCGGGAGGCAGCACTCCCGTCACCGTGCCGATCTTTCCGTGGCTACGGTGAAAGTCCAAAAGTTTGGAAAGATCCACATTGCCCACCCCGTCTCCGTAGGTGAGGCAGAATTCCGGTCCGGAAAGTTGTGACTGCAACCGGGCTACCCGCCCTCCCGTCATGGTCTCTGGCCCGGTCTCGGCGAGGGTAATATCCCAATCTTCCTCTTCCAAGGTGCCGTCGAAAACAGCCTTTTCGGGCTTCCCGAGGGCAAACCGAGCATTCAGGACGTGGGCACGGTAGTTGAGGAAATACTCGCGGATGGCATATCCCTTGTACCCCAACGCCAGAACAAAGCGGGTCATTCCGTGGCGGGCGTAAATCTTCATGATATGCCACAGAATCGGTCTTTCCCCGATGGTTAGCATGGGCTTGGGCTGAGTCTCGGTCTCCTCCCGCAACCGCGTTCCCATCCCGCCACAAAGGATGACCACCGGGGGGGGAGTTGATTTGGGCGATACCTTCATGAATGCAGATTCTGTGGTTTGTGGTATGGACTAGATCCGTTGCTTTTACCAGCGATTCGTGGCTAAAGGGGCGTTACCTCGATGATGGAGATGGGCTAACCCCATGAAAAGCGCGCTCACAAACAAAACCCAAAAGGGGTGTCTGAGCCGCAGCAAGGCACCCAGATTCATGATCACATAGCCATACAAAAAAAGCCCCCACCCCGAGAAGGCAAGAGTGGAGAAGAATACCGCGGGCAAGGAGGCCCCCCGGCGGAAAATGTCCGCAACAAAAAGAAGGATCATCCCGGCCGTCAAAACCAGCGCGGGCAAGCAAAGCAGGCCGGCTTGGCTTTGCCCTGCGTTGGCCGATTTTAAAAATCCGAACACGGGCAAGAACATTCCGTCAAGAATGGCCTGGGGAACTTGCCATAGAAATTCGGCCAGGCTTTTGGGCAAAGGACGGTCGAAGCGTGTCAAACCCGGGGTGTTGAGGAATCCCAAGCGTAAAAGTGTAAGCCTTGCAGCTTGTTCATCGATAAGACTTGGAATTCGCGGGGTGAAGTTCCAGACGAATTTTTCTGTTGGAGAATTTGCTTTAGCGTCATCTAGGCCGACGACATCGTAAGAGCCCTCAAATTTAAAGAAAACGGGCCGAGGGTGGTCCGGTAAATGAATATTGCAAACGGTGGCTTTTGCTTCCTGCCTGAGCCAAAGAAAGGGATCAGGGTCAAGGTGGCTCCAATTCTGCTTTGGTATTTGTTCCAGCGGGACGTTTTCGTATAAGATTTCAAATTCCTCGATAGGTTGATTTTGACGCAGGCACCAAAAAAGAGTGCTTGCCAAAATAACACCAAATACACCCGAAAGGCATACTTCCCGAAGGCGAGCTCCTTTAAAGAAAGATCGAAATCCCGATGCAAATAATATCGGTAGAAGCAGACTGAGAAAGGCCGCCATCTGGGCTTGGCCTCGGATCCATAAAAAAACGATCAGTCCGATCCCAAAAGCAAAGCTCTTGGCCAGGATTTTTCGGGAGGAGGACGGATGGGTGTTGATCGCAAAAAGCAGCAAAATTAAGCCGGCGAGAACCGGAACTTCCTTGGACATTTGTGTGTTCAGATACAGGGAGAGGGGATTGAGAAGAAAAAAAAGTTTTCCGGCTTGGCTCCAAATATTTTTGATGCCGGGAATCAACGCTTGAGACAGCAAACCGCAAAGGCACCAGGTGAGGGCGGCATAGAGGAGAACCTGGCTTACCCGCCAAAACTTCCCGCACACCAGAATCAGGATTTTGGAGAAAGCCGCCACGGAATATGCAGGAGATGCTTTTTGGAGCGGTTCCCAATAGTTCCACGGCCAGAGGTTTTCCGGCCAGGATTTGGGCCATGCATTGTTTTTGGCTTCATATTCGGCAATGTTCGCCAGATAGATAGAGTCAGTGCCCTGGCGAAGGCCGCGCGCATCGAAACCCGTCTGGGCATGGGCCAGCCACAGATGGACTGCCAGGTTGATGCCGAGATAGGCGAAAAATCCCGCCCTTGGGGCGATGGGGATGAATTTCAGGCGGGTTTGACTCCTCGTTGTTCCAAAAACAGATTCAGTTGATCAAGCTGAAAACCTGCCAGTGAATCCGGATTTATTTTTTCAGCCTTCTCGCGCCCCGCGGGGCTTAAAAATAGACTCAGGGAAGCCTGATCCTGCCGGTGGATGTCTCGTCGCAAGGGAATGCCAAACCCCATTTTTTTTCTTTTCAGAATCTCCGGAGGCAAAAGATCGGCGCAGGCCTTGCGGAGCAGCTTTTTTCCACGGAACCAGTCGAAATGAATCCGTCCGGGAAGGCTGGCGGCAAACTCCACCAGGCTGCGGTCGAGGAAAGGACAGCGGATCTCCAGCCCTTCCGCCATGGAGTTGCGGTCTCCCTTGGGTAGCAGATCCTCGGTCAAATACTGGGTAAAGTTCATGTGCAGGATCCGGTTTTCGAGGGGCCAACCCTCCGATTCCCTCCAGCGCTCCTCGAGGGACGGATCCAGCTCCAACCAGGTTTTGCCGAAATCCCCCGGCTCCATCAGGCTGATCCATCGCCACAACCGCTCGGGCATGGGTAGGGATGCTGCCCCAAAAAACCGGCGGATTCTTGCAACCAGCCTTTTGGGATCCGGGCAACCGGCATTCCGAAAAAAGGCGGCGTGAAGCCATGGCGGCAGGGCCTCGGCCCAAAGGCACGCCCTCATCCTCACATACCCGCCGAAAACCTCGTCACCCCCGTCTCCCGTAAGGGCCACCGTCACGTGTTTTTTCGCCTCCCGGCTCAACAAATGGAAAGGAATCGCGGAGGAATCACCGAAAGGCCCGTCATGGCGCTCCATGACCGCCTCCAGCAGTCGGTCCTTGGGAGTTCGGATCGGCAGGGTGGTGTGTTGGGTTCCATATCTTTCGGCCACCATTTCGGCAAAATGGCTCTCGTCGTACCGGGGGTCATCGACGAACTTCGCGGCAAAAGTGCGGATCTGACCCTGCGGCTGAATGTCCCGCATCAGTCCCACCACGATGGAGGAGTCGATCCCGCCGCTGAGAAAAACCCCCAGCGGCACATCCGCCACCAGCCTTTTGGCCACCGCCTCGGTCAGTAACTGCCGGACGCGTTGTTCCGGCCGGATGGGGATTTTTCCGGGCCTTGGATACCTCCACCAGCGCTCGATTCGCAGGCTCTTGTCACCGGGAAAATAAGTGGCCCGGGACCCCGGCGGCAGTTGTTCGATGCCTTGATACCAGCTGCACATATCGGGTGGACTTCCAAAAACAGCCCCATAGGGAATCTGGTCCTTGTCGGGTTCCGCACCGGCAAATTCCAGAATGGCCTTGGGCTCGGAGGCGAAAACAAACGCCTCTCCCGTGATCCGGTAGTACAGCGGCTTTTTCCCGGAAAAGTCCCGGGCCAGGAAGAATTTTTCTCCGTCCCATATGGCGAATGCGTACATTCCGTCCAGCCGCTGGACACAGCCTGACCCGATTTTCTTGTACATGGCCAGAATCACCTCGGTGTCGGACTGGGTTCGAAAGGTGACACCTTCCTGCTCAAGCTCCGCCCGAAGTTTGCGGTAGTTATAAATCTCCCCGTTGAAAACAATCCAGGAACCGCCCGCTTCCATGGGCTGGGCGGCCTCGTCCGAAAGATCAATCACTTTCAGTCGAGCGTGGCCGAACCATACACCCGGCGCCGGGGACACCCATTTTTGGCCATCCGGCCCGCGATGGCGGAGGGAGATTGTCATTCGCCGAATAACCTCTTCTCCATCGAACCGATGCGAAAGAAAGCCGTTGATACCACACATGGTTGGTTTAGGACGCTAGTTTTTTCCGGAGATAAACGACGGCTAAGAGCAGAGGGGTTTTAATCATGAAATCTTATTGTTGGAGCCTAGTAAGTTTCTTTGGTGACAAGGGCATAGTGACCAAATGGGGTTGTTTCCACGCGCAGATTCTTCAAGCCCGCCGACCGAAAAAGGCCCTCGAACGCTTTCCTGGAAAAACGGTGGTTGACCGGGGCCAGCAGGCGGTCTTCAAGATCGCCGCGGATGGAACCTGGGGTCGTACCCCAGTGCAAAGGCATGGAGTTTCCCATGCAACGGGTGAATGGAAATTTTTTAAAAAGCTGCGCGGGCCAGGAAAAAAGAAGAAGGCAAGGTAGCGTCATCAGGAGACAGACAAGCCGTGCAAGCAAAAGGGGAAGCCCGGCCAGGATTTTCATCAAAACCCTCTCAACCCGCACTCCTGCCTGCTTCCAGCGATTGTCCTCATGATTCTTGTAAAGATAGACAAACGCTTTGCCGTTTTTTGCCAGGATGCGGTTCAACTCCCGAACGCAGGCGGCAGGATCGGAGGTGTGGTGAAAGACGCCAAAGGAGGCAATCCGTTCAAAACTGCCGTCGCGAACAGGCATTTTACGGCAGTCAGCGCGGAAGAATTTTACATTATGCTGGTCTCTCGCCCGCTCCGCCAGGTACGGGATGTTTTCCCCAAGGTCGCAACCCCAGATTTCCAAGTCTGGCCGCCCTTGGGCAAGGGCTATGGCGTCACCCCCTGCTCCACACCCCATTTCCAATACCTCGCAATGTTTGGGAAATTCAAAGTCGGCCCCGAACACTTTCCCGAACTGGGGAAAGTGAAGCTCGTGTTTTGCCTCCATCGGGGTCTTGGAGTGAAGCCTTTTCCCCCAGATTTCCAGAGCCGTTTGGGCAATTAGTCCCTCCGGCCGGATGCCGACCCAATCAATCCAATTTTCTCCGGCTTCATATTCCATTTTGCATTCACCGCAGATCACTTTCCTCATTGCCGGAACCAGCCTTTCCGATCCGCACCTCGGACACCGGCATTTATCCAAGAGTTTTTTCAAATTGTTCGGGTTCTTGCCACCCACCTTCATGGCTACTTTCTGTGTTTTCTTCTGCTTGCCAGAATTCCGAATCCTGAATCCCGAATTCTATGAATCGATAATTTTTCTTAAGTGAGATCTTATTTTAGCTCCCGACGCAAACGGGATGAGTTCTTAATTTCTTTTAACTCCTCCCCACCTCAACCACTCATCTCACAACCATCAAACCCTCCCCTGCATCCTCCAGACCGCCCGCATCAGGTCATGCCGCAAAACCCTCCAGATCTCACCCCTTCCCTCCACCTTCTGTTGGAAGTCTTCCATGGAGTCACGCCCGCTGATTTCGATGCGGGGAAGATAAAACCTTTCCAGTCGGCCGGCCAAAGACCCGGGCCGGCTGCCACAGGCATAGTCAAACCCGGCGGTTTCCACCGCTCGGCCAATGGCCGGAGACCATGCTCCATGCGGATAACTGAAACCTGGCTTTCCGCTCGGGCCTCCTGCTTGAAGTGAAGACCGACAATCATCAATATCCTTTGCCACGCAATCCGATGGTTGGAGCGTCAAAGGACCGGGATGTTGATGGCTATGACCGCCAATCTCATGCCCTTGATCCGCCAGTTCTTGCCAATGGGTCCGATCCATGAGTTTCCAGTTTCTGTAGTAATCCTTGCCCCCAATGGCTAAGCCAGGTTTTCCGGTGATCAAAAAGAAGGTTCCTCGGAGACCTTGCTCGTTCAAATGTCGGGCGGCAGCGAGTTGATCATCGTACCCGTCGTCAAAAGAAATCGCCACTTGCTTATGGCCCTTTTTCGGAAAGCGAATCAACTCGCCCACAGTGACAATTTTCCAACCCTGATGACGCAGCCACATTACGTGTTCGGCGAATGTATCGGATGCAACTTTTAAACCCATCCGGTCCCCGGCTTCGGGCCGGCCGATCGAGTGGTACATCAGAATAATTTTTCGAATCAAAGGTAATCCCGGATTTCAGCCCTAAAGGATGTTTATTGAAGTACGGGTTTTTTGAGGGGTCTTATTTCTTGGCAAGAATATCGAAATGGCAGTTTTCAAAGGAACAGGTTAGATCCAATTCGGTCCCAAGGTCGGCTCTTAGAAACGAGCGATAACCGTGTTTCAGAAGAAACTGGATGACTTTTTCCGCAGTATCGCCGTAAAAGCGAAGATTCTGGTCGTCTACTTCGACATACAAAGTGGGTTGGTATTTTCGCAAAAGAGCCTCAGCCCCGACAAGCACCTTAAGCTCGTATCCTTCCACATCTATTTTTATTAGATCGAGACGAGAAAGTTTCTGAAGCTCTTTTATTTTATCCAATCGGACAACTTGAATCGGTTCTGTTTCCTCCTTCCGTCCGGCGACAACTCTGTTCATTCCTTGGTTGGAAGCCAAACGACTTTCAAGATGGCTTCTTTTCTTTTTTTCTCCGGCCGCAAATGGAAAAAGTGTAATGTTGTCAAGATTGTTCAGAGATAAGTTTTGCTTTAAACGGCCTCGGCAACCCGGATCGGGCTCAAAGGCAAATACTCTTCCGCTGCGGGCCAAGGCGGCCATTCGTAAGACAGTGTAGCCGATATTCGCGCCAACATCCACGATGACCGAGTCGGAATGGCACAACCCGAAGAGATGATCAAGGGCCGGATCGGAGAATCCAAAGTGAAGGTAATGCCCCACACACTCACCAAGATCTACCTCAAAGCGCAAACCGGCTTTGCGGATGAGACGAAATGTGCCACGCGGATACTGGTAGCAATTCGGGACGAGTTTACTGAGCGGATGCTCGGGGGAACGGCCTTGGGTGCAGATCGCCAGGACTTTTTCCATTTTAGGAATCAGAAAAACGGATCTTGCTAAGTTGAAGAGCCTTGTTTTAAGGGAAAGTCTGGGAGTTGGGTTTTTATCCGGCCACTTTTTGGAAACTTGCGGTTTTCTTGCCACTTCTAAGAACCGAAACTTTTGCTTTTGGCAATTGTCCTTACTTTGACGGATTTCCCGTCAACGAGTCGGTCAAATCCAACCCCTGAGCTTGTAATAAGCCAATTTGAGCCACTCATCAAAAATCGCCTTGGCCTGACGGAAATTTGCCCCTCCGCCGTAAAACGGTTGCCCATTCCGGTAGGAATAAAAATCACTCCGGGAAGAAGGGGAGGCAAACACCCGGATATCCGGATTCTTCTGCCTCCAAGCCGCGAGGGCCCTTTTCATGTTGAAGGGGGAGGTGATGAGCAGAACAGAGTTCCAATGCTCCGCCCGGCCGATTTCACCCAAAGTTGTGACACTTCGCCGGATTCCCCCTCCTTTTTTTTCCTCAAGGATGGAGCCTGCAGGGACTCCCCGGCTCATGGCTAATAGGCTCATGACTTCGGTCTCCCGGAAGCTGCGCGTGATGCCGGAAGAAAAAACCATCCTAGGAGCCCGGATCTCTCGATATAGATCAATCGCGTGGGCCACCCTTTCCTCATAGCCTTGTCCGGCTTCCCCCGACTCACCCACCCCGCCCGCCAAGACGACGATGGCATCGGCATTCACATCGCTGGCCGGAATTCTCAAGGGCTCGCCCAGCCACCAGACCAGCGGCGTCAAACGGATGGCAGCCCAGACCGCTCCAGCCAGTGCCACTGCGGCCATGACCGGTTTCCAGCCGGTTTGGGCCAGACGGCGGGCGGAGTCCTGCCAGGACCGCGGGCGGGGTGTTGTCTCGGCAAGCTTTGCCCCGATCAGCCTCTGCATCGCCTCGATTCGGGCGGTCCAACCATTGGCACGGGCAGCCCGGATCCGATCCTCGGCGATGTTCGGGTTTTTTCCTTCCTGCAGGCTTTCGTGTATTTTTTCAACAAAGTCCGACTCGCCATGGGCCACCTTCACCAAGCCTCCGAATTCGCGGTTGTAGGCTTCAATCTCAGGCAGGCGGGTGGCCACCACGGGCAGGCCCAGGGCGAAGTATTCGTTGAGTTTGGTCGGGTAGACGTTTTTGGTGTAGTCGGTGATCCGATATGGAATCAGGGTTACGTCAAATCCGGCAAGATACGCAGGTAGCTGGTGGTGGGGTTTGGCCCCCAGAAGGTGGATGTTGGGGATTCCCAGCAATGGGCTGAGATCCGCCTGTTTCGGGCCAATCAGCACGAAACTTACCTCAGGAATGGTGCGGGCGGTCTTGGCCAGTAGTTCGAAATCCACCCACTGATGGAGGCCTCCCAAATAACCGACCCGGGGATGTGGAATGGAAGCCAGGTCAGCCGGTTCCGGAGATGGGCTTTTCCGGAAGGCCTCAAACGCCTCAAAGTTAACAGCAAAGGGAAACAAGTCGGCCCTGGACCGGCTTTTTTGGGCTTTGGCCTGAAGCTCGCGGGAAGTGACAAAGACCAGATCTGCCTCGCGGAATAACTCCTCCTCACTGGCCTTCACTTTGCGGGCCTCCGCGGAGCTGGCGAAAAAGTTGTCGATGCAGTAGTACACGGTCGCCCTCGGCGAGATTTCCCTAAGAATTGATCGGGCCAAGCGGGTGGGTAAAAAAGTCCAGGCCACGGGCGAGTCCCCGCCCACCGCCGCCAGCCAGCGCCGGACGGCCCGGGAAATCATCCATGCGTTGCAACGGATAGCCGGGCCGAAGTAGGGGAACGGCAGGGCCAGGGGTGCGTAGGCCGTCACCCCGGGGGCTACTTCCCGGAAGCCGGCAACCCCCTTCCAGCGGTTGCGCAACCGGCTCCAGACTCTTCCACAGTCCTTGAGCCGCGGGGAGCGCACCCCGGTGTTTTCCACAAAGAGAACCGTGTGTCCCTGCCTCCCCAGGCGGGACATGATTTCCTGGTGCCCCTGCCAGATGAAATCCCAGTCGATCGAGGAAAGGCAAAGGATCGTCATGAGCGAACGTCGGTTGACTCAGCCTTTGATTCAGCCTGATTCAGACGGGGAAAATCAGTAGGGGGCCAGATAGCCACCGGACGATAATGGGCGCGGCTCGGGCCAAAAGAACCAACCCTCATGAACCGAGCCTTCCAAGCAACAATTTTTGCGTACGTTTTTTTACTCAGGATTTTCCTGGCAAAAGCCTTGAGTCCGGGTTTGTTGATTTTCGTCCGGGTGGCGGTTCCGCGGGGCTGGCGGGCCTCGAGAACCGCCCGATAATCGGATTGAAGCAGCGGCCGCGCCGATCCTCCGGAGGCAAGTTTGGAATTCTTGCGGGTGACGCAGAGAAGAAGGCTGGCCTTGCCAGGGCTTGGATTTCTTGCGCCGACCAACCGGCTGTCGACAACCGAAAAAACCTTCGAGCTGCTTGCCGGGCAATTCAGCCAGACTTGGGTGAAGGAAAACCCTTGGGACCGGTCAAACCTCCGGTAAAAAAACTCCGGGCTAATTTGAAAGAACCCATGGCCTGCCATTCCCTCACAGGGGGAGCCGAAAAAGAGCCAACCACCGGGCCGGACGAGATCCGCGGCATTTTGAATGGCTTGGGCATAATTCCAGGCGTGTTCGCAGGTGCCCGGATCAATGACCAAGTCCCAACGGCGACGCTGCCCGGCGGGTAGCGGCTGGTTAAGGTCATGGACCAGAGTCGCTCCCTCATGCCGGGAGACATCCATACTTAAGGAACGGAGAATCGACAAACGCGCCAACCAAGGCTCCCAGAATGGGAATCCGTCGGCATCACGATCTTTGTCCGGCACCACTTGGCCGAGGTAGGCCCGCTCCGTCTTAAGGTCGGGCAACATTAGAACGGGACGCCCCAAGGCAGCCACCGAACGGATCTTCTCTGCCCGGATAAGCTTCTCCAACAACCGGATTTCCAGGACGCCAAGACCCATGGCCGTTAGCGGGGAAAAGCAACCATGGAGGCAATATCCCCGGGAATTTTTTCCCACCGATAATTCAGGCTGGCCAGTTCTCTCTCCAGCCCGGCCAGGTCATCCCCGTGATTTTGAAGATTGGGTTCATGGGCCTCGAGAAATAGGACCGGCCGGAAGCGGCTGAGCAGCTGGCGGGCGCCGCGCAGGGCACGCACTTCGTAGCCCTCCAGATCAAGTTTCAACAGGTTAACCCTCTGGACAGATTCTCGCTGGCACCAATCGTCCAGGCTCAGGCTGGGAACCCTGATCCGGGCAATGGAAGAAACCCAGGCACCGTTGTCGATCAGGTTTCCCCCGCCGTTTTCAGGCCAAGGCCTGACCATTTCCAAATGCCCCGATCTTTCCGCCAAGGCCATGGGTAGGCAATGGACATTCTGCAGGGAGTTCAAACGCACATGTTGTTCCAGCCTGGCGAAATTGAGGGGATCGGCTTCGAAACAGTGGATCTGGCCCGTGGAGCCAACCCGGGCGGCCAGGCGAAGCGCGAGGATGCCGATGTACCCGCCCCCGTCGATCACGCAATCGCCGGAACGGACCAGGGAAAGCAGCTGCCGGTCTTCCTGGCTTTGGAACCCGAAAAAAAGATGCCAATCCAGCCATTGGGAGAGATCCAGTTGCCACTGAAATCCATTCCGTCGGCAATCTATCGTGGTGGGCCGAGGATAATCTTTCGGTTCTGGAAGAATTTTTCTTCTTGTTTTCTCGGCTCCCAGTTTTTGCAACAAAACACCCATCCCGTACCCGATCCTCGGAAAGTTCACAAAAAAACTCTTGGCACCTTGGCGCAAGATTTTATCCGGCGAGAAAGCCAGCATTTTTAAAATCAATCAGTTCGGGTGTTTAGACTTTGAGGGAACGAAAATAGCTTGGACAGGCTTCACAGATTTTCGGCCGGCTGGAGGGGCTTTTCAGGCCTTTCCGAAACTCCCGATACCCATCCCCGTTCCAGATTTTTTCATAGGAGCTTTCAAATAGATTCCCGAAGTTGATTTTCTTGGGATCGGAGCCGTTCTCGCAACATGGGGTCACAAAGCCGTCCGCGGTGATGTAGGATCCTTTCCACGGCCACTTGCAGGCTCTTGGTTTCGTTGGATCGGGAAAATTCTGGGCCACAAACTCGAGGCCCTCCGCCCGGGCCAGGTCCCGGGCTTCCCGCAACCGCCGGACAAGGTCCGGCACGGCGTTGGCCTTGGAGGCGCCCGTTTTCCAATCCTCGTGTCCCCAGTAATGGACTCCCTGGGTGCAAAGCTTCCGGATGCCCAAGCTTTTTACCAGGGGAATCATCAGGGGAAGTTCGTGGATGTTGTAGCTGGTGCTAAGGAACCAAATATCCAGCTTCGGCTTGGGTCGGTTCCCCACCGCCGTCACGACCCTGCGAATATTCTCAAGTGTCTTCTCAAAAGTGGCGCCAGGCCGCATCTGCTCGTAGGTCTCCTTGGTGGCGCCGTCGAGGGAGAAGTTCAGCCAGTCCAGGCCGCTATGGACAAAGCCGTCGAGAATTTTGTCGTTCAGGATGGTTCCATTGGAAGTGGTGCCGATCTCAATACCCCGGGATTTGGCCTCGCGGACCAGGTCGAACAGGCTCTTGTTGAGGGTGGATTCCCCGATCCCGACGAGACTGATCTTCACCACAGTGGGAACTTGGTCCAGAACCCGCTTGAACTTCTCCAGCGTGAGGGCTTCGCGGGCCCGATCAAGAAACGGGTTGATGCAAAATTTGCATTCCAAATTACAGAGAATCGTCGGCTCAATCTGAAGAAAAGCAGGCGTTCCTCTCACCTGCAGAGGCTCGCCGAGGAAGTCGAAGCCAGCCCAAAGGGTGCGGGTGAACCCTTTTTGGGAGATCATTTTCCTCGTGGCCCGAATTTTATTGATAAATTTCAAAGGAAAAACTCCAACGTGAAGTGTGCGTTAGGATTGAAGACACCATAACCACGATCTCTAGGATTTGCCGAGCCAGATCAGTCGATAGGCCTGATTAGCCGGACAGGGATGGGCCTCCTCACGCCCTTTTCTGTGGATTGCGGTTGGCACCAACAGCAAATAATGCATGCCGGATAACTTTGCCAAAACTTGTTTATCCGGAGAGGATATTCGCCTGACGCGGGCGGCAAGATAGGTAGTGGATTTTGATAAGTCCGAGTTTTTTTGGGGGAAGGAGATGTTTAAGACTTTAAAGAACATAAGCTGCTTTTGCTGTGTCTGCACGCTGCGCGCATAAATATTGCTGTTGTAAAATCCCAGCAAAGCGATTGGTCGTTGCAGCAAGAATCGCAAGGATCGGTTCTCATTGGTTAAAATTCCGCTTCGGTCTTGATGCACGGTTTGCCCAAGATCGAGGATTTCAGTGCCCTGTGTAACCACCAAGGCCCGGGCCAACCGCTCATTCCAAGCCCCTTTTAGTAGCAAGATCCCCAGCAAGAGACCGAAACAGCGCACCAGAATTTTTTTCGAAATGGATCGTGAGAAGAAGAGCGAAAAGATCAGAAGAATCATCCCATAAAAAAAAACCGTTCCGGGCGACTGCAGGGGGGCTAACACTCCCTTCCAGGAAGCTTCCGTCCAACCGGGCCGAACAGAGGAAATGAAAAAAAACGCTTGGGCCTCAATTTTGGGAAAAAGAAGGATTAGCACCGCAAGGAAAAAGACAAGCAGCCAAGTCCAGCAGGCGAATAGCGAAGCGAGTGTTGCAAAATTGGTAAGCTGTCCCGAAAGCCGGAGTTGCCGAACCCAGGCCAAAAAGGCGCATAACAGGCTGGGGTATCGCAAAAAAACGTTTGTGTCCCAAGCCAGGAGCCCAGCCAGCGCAAGCAGAAATAGGACGCTGTCTAAAAACCTTGAATGGGTCGCCAGCCAAAAGAAATAGGCTCCGAGAACTGGCAAGCACGCATAAGCCCAAACTGCCCCTATCCGAACGGGTGAAGAAAGAATTAGTGAGGGATTTGCAGTGTAAAAAAACGCCACGCCAAGAAAAAAACCTGCCCACGAGGCCAAGGTCAGGAGCCGCACCAAGTGGAAGTAGCCAAGGGAGAGAGTGCCCGAGAATTTTCGGTCCGCCATGGCGGCAGACACCAGAAAAAAGCAGGGCAGGAATCCGTTGACAAACCGGGCGAGCAGTACCCCGCTTGACGGCTCCCACCACGGCTGCAAATGCCAGTTCAGCCGGCAAAAATCCTGAAATTGACTGCCTTGGATCAGATCTGTAACCGGGCTAAAGGATCCAACCACCAGTTGCCCGGCCGCCACCAAGATAGGCCCGGCCAAAACGGATGGAATCAGCCACGAGCGATTTGATTTGGCTTGGTACCAGATCCAGATCACTTGGATCAAGGAATTCCAAAGCCCGATGCTGGGATGCAGGAGGGCACAAAAGAGGGAGACGGCTGGTACCCAGCGCCACCGCCGCTTCAGTAAAAATCCGTAGCCCAAAAGTGCAGCGACAAAAGCCGCGGAAGCTGGATAGTCAAACAGAAACCCCCCGCTGAAGACAGCCCAGTTCCAGCCGCTCGGATTTGCCGCCGTGGCCATGAGAGAAGAAAGGACGGAGACGGAAATTTGTCGGGTGGCCAGCCAGCCCAGCCAAAACACACCGGCTGTGATGCCGACTTCCTGGAACAAGGCCCACCCCTGGGACCAGAAATTGGGAGAGGGAAAGCCGCCCAGGAGCACCGGCAACCAGCGTTGGATGCTTCCGGCCGTCATGGTCAGCGCCCTTTCGCGTATCACGTCGTTTTGGAAAACGGCAGGATTGGACCAGTACAAGCAATAGGATGAAAGGTGATCATCCTCCATCACCTGAAAAAGCCCCAGCCGGTAAAAATCTCCCCAGCCCACCCGAAAAAAATGAATTCCAAGAGATATGGCAATCAAAAAAAGAAAGCTCCTCCATGGAACGTCTTTACCCGCACTTGAATTTAAAAAGGCTTTTTCCTTTTTGACTGTTATCATATGGTAATGATCATTGATGAAGCATCTTAAGTCTCAAAACGGAGGATTTTTGCAAGGGCTCAATGTGGTAATCACAGGCGGGACGGGGTCTTTAGGCCAAACCCTCCTGCGTCGTATCTTGACGGGCCAAAAGGGAATTCCCAAGAAAGTCCTAATTTTTTCGCGTGACGAGGCCCGCCAGCACGACCTTCGTCTGCGTTATATGAAGGCCAAATCTCCCACGGAAGAAATCATTTATGAGAATTTCAGGAAAACCCTCCAATTCCAAATCGGCGATGTTCGTAACATTGATAGTTTGGAAATTGCCCTTAAAGATGCGGATTTGATTTTTCATGCTGCCGCCATGAAACAGGTTCCTACTTGCGAATATTTTCCTTTTGAGGCCGTGCAGACCAACATTTTAGGGGCGCAAAATATTGTTCGTGCCATTCAGAACCATAATTTGCCTGTTCGTAAAGTCATCGGAATTTCGACCGATAAGGCCGTCAAACCGGTCAATGTCATGGGGATGAGCAAGGCCATCATGGAAAAGATTTTTACGAGGGCAAACTTGGACGCCAAGCACACCTTATTTGTGAATGCCCGCTACGGCAATGTCCTGGCTTCACGGGGTTCCGTTGTCCCCTTGTTTCGGGAGCAAATCCGTATGGGAGGGCCAATCACCATCACCGATCGTGCCATGACGCGTTTCTTGCTCTCCCTCGAGGATGCCGTGGATGTCATTTTGGATGCGGCCCTCAAGGGGCAGGCGGGAGAAACCTGGATCCCATGCGTTCCCTCCGCAAAAGTTACGGATATTGCAGAGGCCATGGTCGATATGGCCGGCCGGAAAATCCCGATCCGGTTGACGGGCATCCGTCCCGGTGAAAAGCTTCATGAAATTTTGGTTTCTGAAGAAGAATGCCATCGCGCCAGACGCCAAGCCAACCGGGTCGTGATTGAACCTCTCCTCCCCGAGCTTCGCCAAACTTTGCGAAAAAAGACCCAAGGCGGGACTTGGCTTCAGACTGAATATTCCTCGGCCGATCACGTGCTGTCCCCGCAAAAAGTCAGAGATTTACTGCGGAGCGTGGAAACGCCCCAGCCTTTTGAGACTTGATCCGCTGGGCCAATTTTAGGGAAAAACCCGGATCTCAGAAAGCAGCAGATTCACCAACACACTGGAAGGGTGGTGGTTTTCTTCCAGATCGTAGAGTCCTTGCCAGGGTTTGGATAAGGCACTTTGTACGGCTCGGGAAACTTTTTTTGGCTCCAAGCCGGCCACGATGTGGGCACCGCCCTCCACGGTTTCAGGACGCTCGGTGGAGTAACGAAGGCTGATGGCAGGAACCCGATAAAAATAAGCTTCCTCCGGAGTTGTGCCGGAATCCGAAAGCAACCCTGCTGCATTTTGGATTAAAGCCTGATAATCGAGAAAGCCCAACGGATCGAGAATCCTGACATTTCCGTAAGACTGGCTCCGGCCTATCCGGCTCCGGGTTCGAGGATGCATCGGATAGACGACCGGCAAGCGTGTGGCCTTAGCGGTGGCCTCCAAAGAGGCCATTAAGAGCGCGAGGGAGGACGGATCGTCCACGTTTTCGCTGCGATGCGCGGTCGCGACGAGATATTTTTTCCGTCGCAAACCCATGCGGCTGAGAATCCGGGAACGGTTGATTTTGGGTTGAAGAGCTCGCATGACCTCGAAAGTCGGGTTCCCCATGACGAAGATTTTAGCCGGATGGATGCCCTCCCGAATAAGGTTGTCCCGGTGAAACCCTCGAAAAGGTAACAGAAAGGAGGCCATGTGATCAATTAGGACCCGGTTTCGGGTCTCAGGCATTCTGGAATCCCAGGCTCTTAAGCCTGCTTCCAGATGAAAGGTTCTGATTCCTTGGGCAGTCGCCGGCATGATGCTCAGGCCGGAAAAAGTATCTCCGAGGATTACCAATGCGTCGGGTTTGTGCTGGATAAAAAGCTCCTCGCTTTTTCGGATCACGTCGGCCACCTCCTTCCCGTAGGAAGAGGTGTCGATCTTGAGCTGAACATCCGGTTGCCTCAGCCCGAGATCACGGAAAAAAAAGTCCTTCAGTTCGGGCGTGAAGTTCTGACCGGTGTGCACCATCACGTGCTCGATGCCCTTGGTATGATCCAAGGCTCGTAGCGAAGACCATAATTTGATCATTTCGGGGCGGGTTCCAAACAAGCTCATCACTTTCATGGCATTGCAGGCTCCTTGGGGTTGTGGTTTTTTTTTATCCAGTCCGCCAACTCCCTTAGGGCGATGGCAGGATCCGAAGCAAAGGGAGGAATCGTCAGGGTAGAAATCCTTGTCGAAGCCAACATTCTCGGCTTTTCCAGCGGATTGGAAACCGGAGTGATTGTGCAGGGCTTGTGGAAAGCCTCACAGGCAGCTTCCAGGAGCTTGGCCTTGGAAACGGGGCGCAGGGGGGCGAAATGCAGGATAGGAAAAGGCGACCAGTCCCCTTGCCCGAGCAGCCCGAGGATCAGATCGGCCACTTGCAGAGAAGTAGCACCCGTCCATGGGGGCTCCATGTGGCCGGGAATGCTTGCGCCTTCGGTTTGACCGAGGAGCCAGGACAACAAACCACCACCCCCACTGGGGTCGGATAGGCGAAGCCCGACAAAAGAGCACCTCAGGCAAATTGTGCCAGGCCCCCGGGTTTCTCCTTCCCGTTTGGAACGGCCGTATGAATCCTCCGCATCGGGTGTATCTTCTTCCCCATATGGTTCTGGACGTCCGGCAAAAACCCCGTTGGTCGAAACCTGCAACCAGCGAAATCCCCGATCCGAGCACCAGCGCGACATTCGGCATGGAAACTGGGCGTTAATTTTCATCAGGGAGCTCTCCGGCGATCCTCTTTTGGCAGCCACACAGTTGACGAAGGTTGCCCGGGTTCCAGGAAGGATTTTCGTGAGAGAGGTTGGCAGCAGGAATCGTTCTGCATCAAAATCGGCTGTATGGGGTATGGGGAGGCAGTGAATTTCACGTTCCCGCGCCTGGGCCACCAAGGCGGAACCCAGCATTCCGTCGGCTCCGAGAACGACCAACATTGGCTAACGGACAACCCTGACAACGCGGATCCGAGGCAAGGGAATTAAGATTTTTTCCACGGTTTTGAAAATCCTTTTAATTTTGGGCAAAATCCATCTTTGGTAGCTCCAGGCAAGCAGGATCAGGCTACGGGGCCCACATCGGGCAACCGAGGCACAACTAGAAATGGGAATGTGGCTTCCAGGGGAAATCATCCTTTGTTTTGAACGAGCATCATCTGCCAAAGCAAAAATCGTCTTTTTTCCCAAACCGGACGCCTGTAGGAGGGTATTGGCTCTCCCAGAGGCGCCGAAGCCGGCAAGCGGTGCTTCGTGCCGTGCAAGCCAGGAAGCCATATTCCGCAATTTTAGACTGTGCACGGCCACCCTTTGGGCAAAACGATTAAGATGGGAAATCTTATCAAGACCGGCTGCTTTTTCCCGCCGACGCCATCGAAGCAGCGAGTTGGATGGTCTCAGCACAAATGGTTTTTTCCTGGCCCAGATACGCATGGAGCCTGCGTGCATCTCCACGGGTTCCAAGTCAACGATCTTTAAACCACCTGGCGAAAGAAGGGTCTCCAGACTTCTGACAGTATGATAATAAAGATGCTCGTGGTAAATCATATCATATTGAAAGCCTCTCACCACGGAGAAGAGGGGGTGCACCTCGCAAACAAACCAACCTCCAGGCCTGAGCAGCTGGGAAACTCCTTCGGCTGCGCCTCGCAGATTTTTCAAATGAGAGAAAACATTGCTTGCAGTCACAATATCAAACTGACCGTATCGCCGTTTTAGCCAACCGGCTTTCGCGCGGCTGAAGGAAACTCGGTGATGGAAACAGCGGGTATGCCGAAAACCAAGGGCCGGACCGGGATCGATACCCACTACCTTTTTCGCTCCGCGGGCCAGTAAAGGCCGAAGAAAGACCCCGTCGTTACATCCAATCTCAAGAATTGTTGTCGAGGCCGGTTGCAATCCGGTTTTCTGAAATATTTGGAAAGAGAATCTTTGAAAATGCCCGACCAAAGCGGGTATTTGTGACGAGAGATACCGGTATTTTTTGTGGAAGATTTTTCCGATAGGAGGACACTGCAGGACTTGGACAGTCGTACATTGCTTGCATAAACCCAGTTCAAGCCGATAGTGCGGCTCGGCCGAAGTGATGTTGGGTTTTCGAAATGCTCCCGCCAAAGCCACGGTTCCCAAATTCAGAAATTTTTTTAGTTTTAAGCCACCGCAGGCTCCGCAACGTCCTCTGGTGCGGCAACGCCTGATCACGGTTCGGATGGGGCGATTTACGGGAAAAGTTCCTTTAGGTATTTGACGTAGATGGGAAGTCCATAGGAAAATTTGGAGACGGAATGCCCTTTCTTTCGGCAACGGAGCACATACGGCACCTCCCCGATGGAGAAACCTCCCTGCTTTGCCAAGCGCACTTCCTCAATCAAGGTTTCAAAGCCGCGGGTTTTTGGCTGAAGGACGCCGGCAAGATCTCGATGCAATGCCCGAAACCCGTTCGTGTAATCGGAGATGGGCGCTCGTAGGACCGCACGCGCGAGCAGATTGCCTCCCCAGGAAACCGCGCGCCGCCACCACGGAACGCCAACCGCTCTGCCCCCCAGCCGATAACGTGTAGCCTTGATAAGATGGATCCCCACGCTCATGAGGGGAAAAAACTTTTGGAGGTCGTTCGGGTCCTGGGTTCCGTCTCCATCCATGACGATGGCGTAGGTCACATCCAAGTCCAAAGCGGCTTGGATCCCCGTCCAGCAGGCCGCGCCATAACCGTTTCGGCGGGCGTGCCTCAACACATGGATTCCCAACGAGACTTGCATACCATTTAAAACCGCAAACGTTTTGTCAGAGCTACCATCGTCGACAACAATGATCTGCCCAGGCCACTGGTTCCGCTCTAAAATCGCGCTGAGATTCTCCGTGACATGGTTGGCCAGGGTTTCCTCATTGTGCATGGGGAGAATAATGGCGAACTTTTGCGGCAAGTCGGAAGTTGGGGCCACGGGCGACTCGAAGGGAAAAAGTGGGTTTATTTTTTTCTTTTTTTAGTGACGGAGAATGTTTTAACTTTGTTGGCTTTTTGAAGGCACACGAGCATTTCCCCGCCGTAAAATGGCAGGCGCAGCGATAAAATGGCTTTAGGCAAACATTCAGCCAATGGACGGAGCAGAAAGGCGATTTCTTGTCCAAAAAACTCCAATTGATTCAGGACATACCCGATGCGCAAGGTTTTCAAGTGCGCTTTGAAACGCGCGCGGGTGAAATCATATTTTTCTCCAAGTTTCCGGATGCAGGCTGGGCTAAAGTAATATGTGTGTTCCGGCACCGCATAACAGGGCCAGTAACGCCCCAAAAACCATCTCAACCAGGAGGCATGGTTTGGGGTTTGGAGAATCAGAAAACCGCCAGGCTTTAGAAGTCTGGAGGCCAGTGCAAACAAGGTTTCTGGCTTGAGTGTATGCTCAAGAACCCCGCTGGCCACCACCATGTCCATTTGGCCAGAGAGAGAGGCTGCCCTCTCGTCGAATTCCTCGACCGAACTACAAAATATTCTATTGGCGTGCCTTTGGGCTGCGACCCGCGCAGCATCTGGCTGCAGTTCTAGCCCCCATACCTCCATCCCTTGGGCGGCCGCCAAATCCAAAAACTGGCCAAACAGACAGCCGATATCGAAGATTCTGGCCTTCCTCCCTTTGGCCCGAGAACTGTGGAAACAAAGAGTGAAAGCCAATACATCTTGGTCATTGGTTATTCTTTCAATCGATTTTCCCAGCATGTAATTGCCGCGCAAAGATCGATCTCTGTAGTGCTGTTGGAGGTCTTTTGGTGTGGGGGGGGGCTCAAACCAAACAAGGGAGCAGTGTCGGCACTGGAAGAAGTCTTTTTGTTTTTTGCGGAACAGCCACCGGGCGGAGGCCGCTGCGCACACCCTGCAAGCTGCGGGGCCTGACACTAGACGGCGCTTTTGCATGGGCGGTGTTGGCATATGACTTTTGTCCTTCGGGCCTGAAGGAATTCTTAAATTATTTTCCTACCAAGGATTTTTTGCACTCCCTGGGCTATCCTTTTTGCGGTGTTTCCATCCCAATACCTGATTTTTTTGGCTCTTCTTTTTGTGGCGATGGATTGGATGGCAAATCTCCGTATTCCGGATGGTTTGATCAGGTAAGACATGTTTTTCGCCAAAGCCTCCGGTCGTTCCGTGGTTTGTCTTAATATTCCACAAGGAACCCTCAAAAGGGCGGCCTCTTCCTGAACTCCTCTTGAATCCGTAATGACAAAACTGGCGTTGGCAAACATTTTTATGAAATTGAAATGCGTCTGGGGTTTCCTCACGATGAGGTGCCTGCTTTCCGGGCTTTGAAAAAACCGATTTTATTATCGGTTCGGGGGTGCATCGGGAAATATATTTTTAAGCTGTTTTGGTAGAAGCATTTTTTGTTTGTTGATAAATAACACCATCTTTTTTTATTTGTTTGTTTCAATATAGGAATTTTCTGATTTTACAATTATTTTTCCATTTTTTAGCTGGTATTTCTCTTTTGTTTTATAGCATACTGCCTCTCCTTTTCCTGAAATGGGCAAATCCAACTTTTCACCAAACCGACTTATCCATCCTGTTTGTCTAGCAGGAACTCCTAACATTAACGCATAGGGCTTGACATCGCGACATACTACTGAGCCCGCACCAATAAAACAATATTCCCCTAAAGTAATTCCACAAACTATAGTAGCGTTTGCCCCAATCGTAGCTCCTTTCTTGACCAAGGTTATTTGATACTTGTCTTTTCTCGGGATTGCCGCCCTAGGATTTTTTACATTGGTAAAAACAACGCTAGGTCCGCAAAATACCTCATCTTCAATCTCCACTTTATCATAGACACTTACATTATTTTGAATTTTTGCTCCGTTTCCGATTTTCGCCTTTCCTATGTACACATTTTGACCTATTGAACAATTTTCACCTATGATCGCAAAGGCGCCGATATGGGTGAAATGCCAAATTCGAGTACCATTTCCAATTTTAGCACCGGAATCGATTACTGCTGTAAAATGTACGTAGATGTTGTTCATCTTTATCGTTTTAACGGAAGTACCAAGAAATTAGTAAAACTAAACAGGTGCAGGTTTTTCATATATTAGTTTATCTGATTTATTTATTTATTGAAAATGTCATGTAATACTTTTGTTGCAACGAATTTCTTCGCCATTGTTTCGCATAGACTTTTCTCCAGCCTCCAAAATTTTTAAGACGTCTAAGCCAGCTTGCCCGTCTGCCGGGCCTGCTTGTCCGGTTCTGACCGCTTGAAGAAAGGCTTTTGCCTGTACATCTAATGGGGGAACATTCGAAAATGGTATTTTTATTTTGCAGCCCAAAGTCATTTTGGTTTTTCCGTGCTTTCGAAATATTTTTGATGGATAGTAAACAAGCTCTTTTGTTAAGTCGCAGAATGACAACATGCCCTTAGAACCAACCACAACTAGTCGCTGTTCCTTAAAGGGATGAAACCAGCTAACATAAATAAAGGCCTGTACTTTATTAGCAAAGTGCAATTGCATTAAACTGATATCTGGAATTTTTTTTTGATTAAAGGCCGCTCCATTGCAACGTACACTAATGGGTTTTGTACCTAAAATTCTCAGAATCACGCTTATGTCGTGAGGAGCAAAAGACCAGAGCACGTTTTCTTTTTGTCGGATTGTCCCAAAATTAAGCCGGTTGCTGGTGATGTAACGAATTTTTCCCACAATTCCGTCGCCAATGAGTTTTCGCAATTTTAAAACACCGGGATGGTAATCTAACAAATGCCCGGTCATTAAGACGGTTTTATTTTTTGTAGCGATTCGATTGAGCTCTTCAGCCTCTTTACTTCGCAAAGCTAGTGGTTTTTCCACCAAAACATGCACTCTCGCTTGGAGAATTTGCTTGGCTAATTTAAAATGTGTTTCCGCTGGAGTAGCCAAGATGGCCCCTTGAATTCCACCCAGGCTCTCACTACAAAGTTTTTTCGGCATTTTGCGAAGACCAGGGACGATGGTTACAAACCCAGGTTTTTTATCGAAGACCCGAATTTGGCAACCTATTTTAGAAAGGGAGCGAAACCAATTTAATCCCCACTTACCTAGTCCAATTAGAGCTACATGGGGAGAGCGGTTGTTTCTCGTTTTCAAAGGACTTTTGACATTAATCTATGTAGACCGTCAAGAAATACCGACAACTTAGCATTTTTTTGGTTGTTTTTTTTAATTTTTTAATAATTGCCTACCTAGTTTTCTTTGTGCTTTTAAACTGGGCATTTGCGACCTGCCGTTGAAGTATTTTGGATAACCTTTAAAATTGCCTGTGCCTGTTTTTTTTGCGCGCGCTCGGGGTTTGCCAAAAGCCACGCCCAACGAAGAGCTCTTTGTGCTAATTTCTTTCGTTTTTTTTTATTTTTCATCTTCCTGATCGCAAATGCGTAACCGTCTGCGGTGTCAGGACAGAATTCACAAACCTTTGGTCGAACGGAAAGTTCTTTTACCTTTCTAGCTACCTCTTGGTTCACAATGACAGGCTTGCCCAGCAGCATAGCTTCTATCATGACTTTGCTCCAGCCATGGTAATAAGAATTCAGCGTCACAACATCTGCTTCCAACATTTTTTTTATAAGCTCTTTATTTTCCAGGGAACGAATAAATTGGCATCGGTCAGGACAAAGACTCCGTGCTTTTGCCACGACAAGGTGGTGGAGAGGACCGTTGCCCACACAAAGAAGTCTTACTTCTTTTTCGCGCGCAACCGCCTCAACAATATGAACAGGATTTTTACCGGAAATTTGACGACCTGCACAGATTATTTTCAAGTGTTTGAATTACTTACTTCAACCGCGTTATAAATAATAGTATATCGTTTTATTTTACGTTTGCGCAAATAGGGGACAATAGATTGGTAAACCCCAATTACCAGATCTGCTTCTTGCAAACAGCTTGTCTCTGTTCTATCAAATAAAATTAGTATGACCTTTCGAAAAATGTTTAGCTCCTTCTTCATAATATCGTGATCTGGGTTCGTATGAAGGGAAACTACCAGCGGCAGCCCAGTCATTTTTTTTAATTTTATTCCCAACACAAGATTAAAACGGTGTCCATAACAACGGATTACTTGTATTTTATTTTGTTTAACAATTTTTGAAAGTTTTGCCAAAAGCAATAAAGGCGAAAAAAATGGTAAAATCATAATTAAAAAGCGCCGCAAGCGACTGAGTGCCGCAGGAATTAAAACAACCTTTGCCCTGCCAGCCGTGTGTTGAAGTTTTTTTTGATTTACTTTGTGCCCGAAAAATTCAGGAAAATAGATTTTACTAAAAATATTTGAAGGGTTGTAATAGTTACCTGTTAATTCACCTTTTTTTGAGAGCTCAAACAAAGAATCAGATATTAAGATTAATCCATTCACCTTGTTAGAACCCTGTTGTTTTTTCTTTTTTTTTAATTTTTTTTATATTATTTTTGTGTGTTATTTAAATCAGGTTTTTTGTTTATTTCTTGCCAAATTCGTTCAGCAATTATTTTGTTTCCATGCGGGCCTGTATGAAAGGCATCAATCCAGACAGGTTCAGAAATATTTTCAAATATATTATCAATAGAAATAGCATTTGTACATAAGTTTAATTTTGCTTGCGTTTGAATAGCAGAAAATAGATTTTGCAAGTTTGTTTTACGTTTAAGAATTTTATATTCCCAGGATGTTTTTTTTTTGTCGCTAAAGATAGAGGGCTGCCAAAAAAAGAAGGATTTTACTTTATAAGTATCAAGCATTTTTTTTGTGAAACAAATTTGATGGCAATAATTTTTAAGCACATTGCTTGAAAGCAGATCTAAATTAATGTTTTTTTCGTTTTGTAAATCAACCCATCCAAGATTTCCATTATTTATATACGTAAAAATTTTAAAAATGCTGCTATTTGAAAACCAAAAACTAAATAAAATATGAGGTGTTGATTTTAAATATATTTTGTTTTCTATTTCTTTTTGGTTATTTATGGTGTTTTGCTTCCCAGATTGATAAGCAGCAAAAGTATCATTAATTCCATCTAAAAAGATGACCATTTGTGGAACTGTATTTTTTTTATTTATTATTAGTTCTTCCATCATTTGCCTTTCTTGTAGGTGTACATGACCTGTCGTACCAAAATTTTTTATTTGAATAAACCAATTGTTGTCTTCGCATATTTTACTTAAAAGGCTTGGGATAGTATCCAAATCGTTTGAACCTGTTCCAAACATCGTACTTCCACCAAACATCCAGATATAAGTTTCTGTTTTTTTTAAAGTTTTATATGTAAATCGCTCGCCGTTTTCGTTTACATTTATACTTTGTGTTTTTAGCTTTTTATTTTTCCATATACCAAAAGGCGTAAATTCAGTTTGAATTTTCTCATGATCAATAAAATATTGCTTTGCATAATTTCTGTTTTCTTTATACGAATCTGCTTCAATTCTATAATCTTTAGATCCAGTTTTTATACGGTGTGTTATAAGGGAGCCAGAAATAAATTCACATATAAAAACTGTAAAAATAAATATTATAAAACTAAAAAATATTTTAACACAAAACGATTTCATTTTGTTTTTAAGGCATGCTTTGTTGCATTATACAGCCACCACAAAAGGCTTTTCGATTTACCTGGATTAGTTTTGCATATTTTCATCATAATATGATAGACAGCCTCAGCTCGATAAAACCTTGCAGGGACTTTTAATACCTCAGTATCAAAGTAGTCCCGATTTTTTTTCAATAGAACTGAAAGGTCATTCCGATTTGGACCATTCCTTTGGTAAGGCCGATGGAGTCTTATCATATTAAGCTCTTTTTTTGAGTTATAAGAAATTGCAATCTTTTTTGCACAAAAGCATCTTTCATTTGGATGAATTTTTTCTTCGGCCATATGGGAAAAAGTAAGAGCTGACTCTCCACACCCGGTTAAAAGAATCCATCCATCATAATCAAGAAAATCTTTCCAAGGAGATTTATCTCCAAGCGGGGTTAAGGCATTTTTATGATTTATTAAATTCTTTTTAGGAAAATTTCCAAGAATAAAGAGGCTATGAGAAGGATGGCAACTTCTAAGGACGTCGTTTTGAGAAAAAACAAATTTTGCAAATGTACCGTTATCGGGAAAATCTTTTTCAACTGAAAAGGATTTTTTATAAAACCAATATTTCCATGACCAAATAAGCGCTGGAATTAGCAATCCCTGATGATCAAATGTTGAACGAAGAAATTTTAATAATATCTGAGCATCTATTCCTTTTTGAGCAAATGGCTTTAGCCCAATATGAACGCAAACAGGTTTTTTAATTTTAAATTTAATACAAAATTTGTCGCGCAGCTTCGTCAGCCCCAGAGAAATTTATTTTAGCTGTGCTGTCAGAATTAAACAATGTTTGTTCCCAAGAATGGTAAAATATTTCTTCTAATGAATAAGATTTATTTTTTGAATTTAAATCAATTCCTAACTTAGAATCATCTAAAATTTTTGCGTTGTTTTGCATTTCAAGATTACTGGATTCATAAAAACAAATTGGGAATGCCTTATTTAGAAGAAGATCTGTTATTGTTCCAAGCCCAGGCCGTACAATTGCGACACGAATTTGTTTGTACATGTTTAAAGTATATGTTGCTTGATATATATTTTGCAAGGGGTCTTCTAAGGATAAATTTTTTTTAATTTTGTGATAAATGCTTGGATCAATAAAAAGTTTTCCTTTTTTTTGCGCAATAAAAGTATTTATTTTATTCACTAGTTGAGAAATTCGATCCCTAATAATTATTGTTGATCCAGGTGAAATTAAACAGCTATTTTTATAATTTTTTTTGACTTTTTGTCTAAAGCATTGCGGTTGGAATGCGTACAGGCCAGTTGGAATATATCTTGGATTACTTTTTATTGTATGCGAGGCGAACATTTGAGAAGCAATTACCACAGGTTTAAATTCGTTAATTAGGTTTTCAGCAAATAATTTGTAATTTTTTGAAACATTGCTAGAAAACTCGTGCCAAAAAAAGTGTCCGGAAAGTATTGCATCATTTCTATGCTCAAGAATTTCCGGAAGATTATCGCTTACAACACGGTCGTATTTTTTAAGAAATAACATTTCTTTCTTTAAAAAATAAGTCTGTTTTTTATAATTTATAAATTTTTGGGTGTCTGTCTTTGATGCAAAATTAATATTTTTTATGTTACTATGCGATGGATATAATTTTTTAATTTTTTTAAATTTTTCTTCTGGCGCGTAAATATCAACAGTTGCTCCCTTTTTAGCTAAAGCAAGGGCTATTAGATAACAGCGGCGAATGTGACCCAAGCCGTGATCACATGCAATAAGTGCTGTTTGTATTTTTATATTTTAAATGATCTATCTTCTCTTTGCGGTCATATAGCCCATTGTCCCATAAGTAAGATTTTTACGCTGCTCAACTTCAGAGCGGTTTAATAATCCCCAACCATCAAAAATAAGAACGGATTTTTTTTTCGGAAGCTGTTGTAAAAATTTATCAGAAATGTTCTTGGGATGATTGTTTAAGATCATAACTGCGTCGCATTTTCCTAAATCTTTTGGCCATTTCGCTGGTTTGAAACCCTTTTTTCTTAGTTCGATATTTTTGACTACTGCATCCCAAACAAGGACTTTAGCTCCTTGACTTTTTAGCTTGGAAATTATACTTATAGAAACTGAGTTTCTTAGATCATTTGTTTCAGGATCTCCTTTAAAAGCGACCCCAATTACTAATATTAGAGATTTTTTCCAAGTAATCTTTGAATTTTTTAAGTGCCTTTTAACTTGGTTCAAAGGATAATCTGCGGCGGTTACATTGATCTTTCGACCTAAACATACCAACTGCGCATGAGGCAATCGATCGCGGCCCGCTAGTAAAAGAGGATCTTTGCTCAAACAATATCCCCCCACCCCTGGGCTTGGCCTGGGAATTGAGTTTCTCGGATAGCCTTCATTTGCGGTAGCAATGAGCTTGTGCATGTCTAGATTAAAACGGTCAGCCCACAACGCCACTGCATTGGAGAAGGAAAATGATAGATCCCGAAAGCTATTGTTCACTAGCTTAATTAGTTCTGCGGCCTCCACGCTTTCTGAACGGATGACAGAATCTGTGAGGGTGGCCCAAAATACAGCTGCTTTTTCATAACAGGCTTCTGAAAGCCCTCCTACGATTTGAGGTAGAGAAAAAAGTTCATGCAGTGCCCGACCTTCTACTGTTCGTTCTGGACAAAAAGCAACATGGAAACCCTTGCCGCCAGTAAGGCCTGCTGCGTTCTCAAGCAACGGCGTCACATGCTGCCGAGTGGTTCCTACTGGCAGGGTAGACCGTAGCATTACCAAATCGCCACGTTTAAGGATTGAGCCCACCGCTCGACAGGCTTGCCGCAACTGAGATAGATTCGCCGTTCCTGTTGAACCTACAGGAGTACCAACTGCCACAATATGTACCGTTCCGTTGTAATCGAGGTTAGATTTTGAAAACCGCAGCATTCCGGAGGCAAGGCCCTGCTGAAGCATTTCTAATAGGCGAGGTTCATGCACATGGGATTTTCCTTTTTGTAAATCGAAGACAATTTTGGGATTTAAGTCGATACCAAGGACAGCATGACCTCGCGATGCCAAAGCTGCACCAAGTGTAAGGCCTACATAACCAAGTCCATAAATCGCTACAGGTTGACCTTGGCTAGGCAATCGGGCCAGCACCTCGTACATATCAACCATTCCAACGACGCGTGACTGACGATCCAATACGGGTACGTATTGCGTAAAGCTCCTTTTTCCTCCGGTTCGTCGCAAGAATTCCTCACGTACGTGATTTACTATTTTTTGATCACTCCATCCCTCATTTACGCAAACCGGGTCGGTTCGTGCGACGAAACCAACGGGCAAGGAAAACTTGGTGCCTCGAGCAATCAAGCGAAGAAGGTCGCCCTGGTTAAGAAGACCCTGGAGTCTTCTGCATGAATCAACAATTAGTGCGACACCAAAACATCGCTTTCCACCCTGTGCTAAGATATGAAGAACATCCTTTATGCTTTTGCTAGGAGGCACCAATAGCACTTCTGAGGAAAGATTTGTTTTCAAAGGGGCGTTTCTTCCCAATTAAAGACAACCTCGGTTGAATCAGGGCCTCGATTTGATAATCGACTGGCAAATCGTCCACGATAATAAGCTCTGTTTAGTAATTCTGGTTTGCTCATATATCTGCGATAATTTCCGATTATTTTTTCCCAAGAATATTTATGGCTATCTAAGATTTCTTTTTGACGATAACGCGGCAGCTTTGAAAATATTGCCAATTTCCCAAGCTCGCTAGGTCCAATGGATATCTTTCCATCCTTTGTATCCCCAGGAGAAAGAATGCTAAAATGCCTTTCAATCACTTGAGCTTTTAGATAGATAGCAACCATTGAAGCAAGATTTGGAAATCTCTGGCTTGAGGAATGATCTGAAAAACCGACCGGGGCCTTGAATTTTTGAAGAAATCGCATTCGGGATAAGTTTATATTATGGAGCGGGGTTGGATATATTGTAACACAATGCAGCAATTCAAAAGGAACATTTGATGACTGTAGAATTTCGGCCGCAAAACGAAGCTCTTCCTGATGCGTCGCACCTGTGGAGACGTATATGCGTTTAAACTTAGCAGAAATTAAATCACGAAGAAGCTGGTAAGATGCGCAGTCGTAGCTAGCTACTTTGATTTCGGAAAATCCTTGTTTACGAATCGCGGAAATCTGATCCCGGGTGAAACACGTAGTTAATGGTTCGACATTAAAAGATCGACATATGTCTACAAATTCTCGATAATTTTTGTGGGTCAATTCGAGAGCTTTTATTCTTTGAAACTCTGTTTTCCATGGTCTGCAAATCGCATATTTGACGCCATTAACCGATAGACCTTTTTCAAATACGGGACGATAAACTAAGTTTTTAGCAAAAATATGCTGAACCTTGACGTGGGTCGCTCCATTTTGTGCTGCAGCCTCAACCATTTTTTTTAAGATATTTATATCACCAATATGATTTTGACACAGTTCTGCTATAATTTTCATTTTAGTAATCTGCGATAGTGCTAATTCTAATATTTCTTAATTTTTAACCAAAAAGGTTTATAAGATATTTTTTTGTCGATAAAACTTACAAAAGAGTCCAAGGGCGTACTTTTCTGTTTCTGACATGCTCTCTTTTGCAAGACCTGCAACATGTGGCGTTAAAATAAGATTTGAGTTGCTTTTTGCGTATGTATATATTTTTTTTAGATTACAATTCTGCTCTTTATTTTCATTTGGAATAACATCTAATGCCGCGCCTGCGATCTTATTGTTTTTTAAAGATGACAATAAATCATGAATATTGATTAATTCTCCACGAGAAGTATTAATTAAATAGCCTGATTTCTTTATGAACTTTAAAGTCTTCTTGTTGAATAGGTCTTTTGTTTTTGTGTTTAATGGCGCATGAATGGTGACAATATCACTTGCCTGTAATATCTTTTTAAGAGTTTTATAATTTTTAAAGATATTATTTTTTATTTTTAAGAACGGATCATAAATTTTTACTTTCATGCCAAATGCACGACCGTATTGCGCAACCATTTTGCCAATTCTTCCGTAACCAATAATACCTAATGATTTTTTATTTAATTCTGTTCCAATAAAATTGTTTGATTTTAATTGAGTCTTTTTCTTATTTATGACATAAATTGTTTTTCTCAACAAAGAGAAAATTAGACAAAATGTAAACTCGGCTGTTGCTGGTATCTTTTTCAGAAAGCGCTTATGACCCCGAAGACTAATGATTTTAATTTTTTTCATATTTGCTGCATTTTCGTCAATGTGATCTAACCCAGTCGTCGGAGTAATAATAAATTTTAGACGACTTTGCTTTATAAAATCTTTTTTTATTAATAAATTGTGCCTGACAAGCAATCCATCATATTTTCCTGCTTCTGCATCAAATTTTCTTTGGTTTAGTTTTTTGATTTTGAGACAAAATAACTTGTCTGCGGTCTGTAAACCCTCAGTAGTAAAAAAGTCAGGGCACGGACATAAAACTTTAAATTTTTTTATTTTCAATTATTTTCTCGGCTAAATAAAAATCGAAAATTGAGTCTATGTTGACTGACTTTTCTTTTGACATTATATAAGGGCGTACATGTAATTTTTTTTTCTTTTTGTTTTTATCAAAGACTGACCTGCGAAATAAATAAATTGCTCCATTTCGTATATAAACTTTGTAGAGTTTTTGTCTTGGACGCATATCTTCAGATTTATGGCCCATAAGATTTAATAATAATTTATTACGAATAATTTTCATTCTTAAAGGATGAAATCCATCGACATTAGTTACAGATACTACGCTGTCTATTTTTTTGTTTTTTCTCAAAATTTTTATGCATTTATTAATATCATGAATCTCCCGAAAAGGAGATGTTGGTTGTAAAAGTAAAATTTCATCGTACTTACATTTTTTTAATTTTTCCATCCGTTGCAGGCAATATTTTATTGTTTGGTTTATATGAGAGTTATTTGTGGAAAGATTTTTTGGGCGTAAAAAGGGGACAGATAGCCCAAGTTTTTTTCCTATTTTTGCAATTTTTGGACAGTCTGTGCTTAAAATTAAATCGTTTATTGCCTTTATTTTAAGTGCTATTTCTGATGTGTATGCTAACAATGGCTTTCCGTGCAGTTCCTTGATGTTCTTTTTTTTCACCGATTGCGAACCAGATCTTGCCGGAATAATTGCTAATAAATTATTTTTTGTCGTCATGCTTTTTAAGGAAAAAGGAATATGCAGCTTCCGCAGTCACCTTACCAATTTCGTAATTCGATGGAAATTTTTCGGGCTTTGAAAAAAATGTCACTGTGCTGAGCAGTTTTTTTAAGTATATTTTTTTAACTGAAACTCTGCACTTCTTTTTTGCTAAATTGAAGATTTCTTCAGGTTTATCCAATTTGGTAACCCATGGCGCATTGCTCCAAAAGGGCCTGCCAAGTACTCCAACTTGTAATTGAGATGTGCATGCTTGGATTCCAACCGTTCCTGTAACAGCTAAAATTGCTTTGCATTTTTTAAAAACTTCTAGGTTTTTTACCTGAGGATGAAGTAATTTGACTCCAGGTAGTCTTGCTATTCTTTTATAGAAATTATCTGGCCTTCTAAAGAGACAGCGCGGATGCTCTTTTATATAAATGGTCATGTTGTAAGGTTTATTAATACACAATTTCATAATTATGTGAAATGGATCAAAATAATCTGGCGCTTCTGAAAATGTCGTTGCCTCCGGTAAATGATTTAAAAAAAAGCATATATTATTAGAACCAGACAAATTCTTGTAAAAATATCTTCTTGAAAATATTTTTTCTTTAAATGTTCTCAATACATATTTAACATAACCTCTGTTTTGACTTGGTAATATTTTTAATGATTCAAATGATTTTTTTAATAATTTTTTATTTGTATTCCAGACGTAGAATTTGTTGTGCCATGTATCATAATTAATTGCTTCTTCATTCTTTTTAGCAAAAATCTTTTTTATAATTCTATTAATATCGCGTTTTACATTTATTCTAATATTATATGTTTCATAGCAATTTTGCCTGCTCAAACCAGTAACGGGAATCATGCCAATTGGCCCGATGCCAGAAAACTTACTTTCAATCATTATAGCCTTTTTTTTAATTAAATTTAAAATATAGGACTCTGGAGTATCAATCGTTTCAATAAGAATCAGGCTTGGTTCACCTTCATACTTAATAATATACTGTAAAAAGTAATATGCATTTATAACTCGGGAGGTTATATCATCTGTAGATGAGTAGTCATTCGGTCTTACTCCTTGAAGATAATTGTAATCTCTGTACAAAATATAATTTGAACAAATTTGATTTATGGATATTCCAAGATTTATTTCAATTTTACTAACTCGATTCTTTGAAATATTTAATTTATTTCTCCAATAAAAATATTTTTTGTGTACCTTTTTGCTAATTGAATCATTCCACCCATCAGGATCACAAGCGTAAATGATGTATGATTTTGACTTTAAAACATCCATCATGCCAGAAAACTTTGAGACCGTTCTTGCTCCACGGCCGAGAATTAACACCTTGGGGATATTCATGTACTGTTTTTTATGCAAACAGCAAAAATAGTGTCCGTTGCCTTTTTTTGAGCCAGAAGCGCTTCATATTTTTTATTTAGCATAACATCATTAAATTGAGTGAATTTTATGTGACCATTAGGTTTTTTATTTAAAAGCCAGTACAAAGTATTTGAAAAAGGGTACCTTTGAATATTTAATAGCTTTAGTATTCTTAAACCCGATTTTTGTACAATTTTTTGCAAAGTATCATTATTAAATAGATATAGATGATTGCTCCAGTACGTAAAATTCTGAAATGGTTTTGATTTATAAATACTAAGCAATGCATCATCTGAATTTGGCACCTCAATAATTATTTTTGCATTTTTTTTAGATATTTTTTTAAGGCTTTTTAATATTTTTACTGGATTTTTTAAGTGCTCCAGTACATGGAAAAGAGTTATAACATCATATTTTTTGTTTACTTGATTAAGACTTTTGAAAATACGAATTTTTTTTAAGTAGTACTTTCTGATTCGTCGTTCAGGTTCTACACCACTGCATGAATTTGCTTTTTCTTTAGCAATCAGAAGAAATCCTGCTGCTCCACAGCCAACATCTAAAATATCTTTGCCCGAAATTGTGTTTTTGAGAGCTTTGAATCTGCGCAGATCGTCAGTTTTAGACTGTTTTAACCACTGTTTGATAGTTATATTTGTTTGTTCATGCATTCCCGATTTTTCATAAAAGTTATTGGATATATGGTGAGTTTTATTAAGAAATACTAATTTGCAATCTTTACACTCAAGCATTTTGAGCTGTTTATTATCCCGGACTTTTCCTGGTCTAACTCGGAGATTTTTGCCGTTACAAAGATAACAATTTTTAATTTTCAATTATTAAGATATCTATTGATGTGTTTTTATTGGCTTATTTTGTATTTTATTTTTCTGCCAAGATTCTAAGATTACCTTCACCAATTATTATTTTTCTTTTTTCTTTTATTGATAATTTAGGACTTCTCATTATTCGTACTGTCCATTTCACATAAAGATCCACAATTTCCTTAATAATTTGACTCAGAATGCGATCTTTTGATGAATGGGCGATTTGACAACAGGCAGATGCAATCTTTTTTATTTTTTTTATGTCAAGCAGTTGCGTTTCTAAATTCCTTTCATGATCAAAAGTATCACCAGTCCAACGTTTTATTTTCTTGATTCCTAATGCATGGAGTTTTGTCTGCATTTCTTTAAATGTTGTTAATTTTTGAATTGGAACTAGTAGGTCATCCATAAAATGCTTGCGATTATTTGCGGACATTTTTGCAAACCGAATTGATTTATCAAGAAAGTCTTGAGAAAGATCTGAGAAAATATTCCTTATCGCTTTAACTGCTTTCCAACGTAGGCCTCCTGCTCCATATACTAGCAAAAACAGTTTTCCATTTTTTCTTAGGACACGCGTCAACTCGCTCAAAGCCCGATCAAAATCCTGCGTATGATGGATTACCCCCGCTGACCATACAAAATCAAAGGATTTATTTCTAAATGGAAGTTGAAGAACCGAGGCTTTTCTAAAGGTAATTTGTCTAAACTTTGAGGTGCGGCGCTTAGCTTCATTAATTCCTGTTTTTGAAATATCAAGGGCTATAATTTGTCTAGCGCCGTGTATTGCCATCGCGACAGAGTACCGTCCACTTCCACAACCTGCATCCAAGCACTTTTTATTTTTAAGCCAGGCGAGATTAAATTTGTTTGCCACAGCCCTTTTAGTAAAGAGAGCAACTGATTCTTTGTATTGATCGTCATTTAAGTTGCCCCATAAGCTGCCAAAGAGCTTGCCTGTTTGATTTTCAATACTTTTGTGCTTTAAATTTAAATAAGCCGATGTTTTTGATTCCAATTTTATACTCCTTTTATTATTTGAGGTCGAGATCCTGAAAAAAAAGTTTCGTAGGACGGGTCATCTAAAGTGCAGGTTTTACATAACTCTAACGTTTTAAATTTTTGCATTAAATGATTTGCTTTTGCCTTTTTTAAGCTTTTATTATGATTCCAGTAACTAGCTAAATCAGTTTTCATAACATTTCCATAATTGTAAGTTGGGCTCATGACATCACAGCAACACAAAGTGAAAGATCCATCCCATCGAATTTGGATCATATGAAAAAGTATTCTGCAAGGCGATTTTCTTGTGAGATTATTTTGGCCTCTTAACCCGCCCCAATTATGAAGGTTTGTTGCACGAAAAGAATGGACAATTAATTTCCATTTATTAATTAATCTCTGAGTTTTCTCGGTTTGGTTTTTATAACATGTAATTTTCAATTCGACTTCAGTAGATTTTTTATTTTGTCGAATGTAATTACATATCCAATTTATATTTGACTCAACTTCATCAAGTCCATCGACGCGATTTATAGTAAAAAATTCTTTTTTGTCGTCCGTATCAAGGCTTATCTTGAATCTGTCGACACCGGCATTTATTAACTCTTTTGCAAGTTGAGGATTTAAGGCATAGGCGTTTGTTCCAATTTGGATGGTTTTAATCTGTTGTATTTGTTTTGCGGCTTTTATGAAGTCTACAATTTCCGGATGTAATATAACCTCTCCACTTCCTGTTAAGTTTAAAACGATTTTCCAATCGGTTTTTTGTAAGTCTTCTAAAAGCTTATAAAAGATTTTTCCCTCCATAAATCCACGTGGTCTTGAACCCTCATATGTTGGGCATTTAAGGCATCTGAAATTACATAAACTCGAAAGTTCAACGTCAATATACTTTGGTGGCTTTAAATACATTTGAATGCATTCAAAATACTTTCTTATTAGATAAATTTGTTTATAAAAAGGCAGGGTTTTTAATTTTTTTTTCATGAATTTATTAATTTTGTTTTTAATCTAGAAATTTTCTGGCCCAAAGTTCGAGATTTAACCACTGCCATAAAAAAAAGGAATTTTCCCTTTTCCCATTTAGATATGATTTATAAAGTTCAGTACATTTTTCTGTTTGTAACCAGTTTCTTTCTCTAAAGCTTTTTGAAAACAAAATTGACTCAAAAAATGGGCGCCACTCTGAAGCCAGCCATTCCCTTTGCGGTGATTGGACAGATCTCTTGCGGGCAAAGGCCACAGAATTTGGGGTTGTACGGGACAAAAGCTTCCGAAATATCGCCTTGCTGCCCTTCTCGTTCAGTAGAAGGGGGGCGGGTATTCCGAAGGCAAACTCCACAAGACGATGATCAAGAAAAGGAACTCTTAGTTCCCTCGAATGGGCCATGGAGACACGATCATTAAAACGAAGGCCCCGGGGGATTTTCGATAAAAGCAAATCCTCGGCGGCGGCATCGCGAACAGGACATGCCAGCCCTAATTTTTTAGATGTTTCTAACAAGGTGTTTTTCTTCAAAACCGCGGACACCGCCTTCGGTTGCAGGCCGTCAGTTCCATCAATGGCGGCGCGCGGTGAGAGGGGTTCCGGCGGTTGCCCCCAAAATTGGGTAAATTCACGGCTGCGTTTTTTCTTTTCGCAAGGATCCAAAGCCGCGAAGACATAGATTTGATGGTAACGACGATATCCTAAAAAAGCCTCATCCACGCCGTTCCCATCCAAAAGGACTGTGACGAGGTGTTCTTTGGCTGCCTTGTACAAATAGTTATACCCGCAAACAAATATACCTCCGAAAGGCTCTGCTTGGGCCGCCACGGTTTCTTGGATCTTGTCGTAAATATGGTCTGAGTTAAGAGAGGCAACATGAAGGATCCCTCCTGCGGCGATTTCCTTGATCCATGGCAACTCGCTGTAACCCACGTAATCTTGGTTGAACAAATGGGCTTTACCCAGTTTTTCCAAAGCAAATCTTACAAGCATTGAAGAGTCTACACCGCCAGAAACATTCAATCCAACCTCAACGTCCGACACCAGATGTGAGAAAACAGCTTGTTGAATAAGTCTTTCTGTTTCTTTTTCAATTTCCTCAGCGTGCAAGGAGGTCAAATCAGGAATCTTTGCGGCAAAATCATACCAGCGCTGATGCTGTCTGCTGGAAGTTCCTAGTTTAAGTTTAAGAAACGTACCGGGTGGCAAAGATTGAATATTTTTAAAAAAAGTCCGCTCCGAGTGATCATAGAGACCCAGCTCCAGATATGTTCGTATGGTGGCTTCGTCTGGTAAAACCGTGGAAAGCTTTGTTAACAAAGCCGGAATTTCGCTGGCAAAGGCAAAGCCCCCACAAGGCAGATCACACCAATAAAGAGGCTTAATACCAAAACGATCCCGTACCAGATATAATTCCTGGTTTTTGTTGTCAAAAATGGCGAAGGCAAACATTCCGACAATTTTATCAAGGCAGGCGGACCCTTGCCTCGCCCAGAGGGCCAACAATAATTCAGTGTCACCCAGGCTCTGCCAGGTCCAAAAACTACCCACTTCTTGTCGAAGCTCTCGGTAATTTACGATTTCCCCATTATAAATAAGAGTCCACCTTCCATCCGGGGTTTTCATGGGTTGGGCTGAGGATTCAGATAAGTCGATGATTTTTAATCGTCTATGGCCAAGAAATAGTTTTTTATCATTTGAAATAAAAGTGCCGCTTCCATCAGGACCGCGATGGTGTAGCATATTCAATGACTTATGGCAGAGGTCTGAATTTATACCTTCTACAGACCATTGGCCAAAAATACCGCACATATTATTTTAGGTTATTAAACAAATTGTTTTTTTCTCTGGTGATAATAAGATATTTATATTTACTAAACTTATAATTTTAAACATTTCCAAAAAGGCCGTATGGATTTTGTGGATTGAATCTCCCTAGGGCTTTGATAGCTTAAAAAGAGCGTCAATAAGATTAGCTGGACGATTGGGCAAAGATACCTAGTTAAGTTCCCGATACCATCCGAAAAGAAAAAAGTAATTAATGCCAACAGAATTATTGATATCATCAAAAATTTATGTGAACGTGCGAATTTCTTTTTTAGAGGAGTCTTAAAATCTACATGGTGCTTTATTCGCCTATACCAATCACAGACAAAGATTAGATCTGCCAAATTCAGAATAACGAAAAAAAATGGTGGTTTTTCCAAAAATTCAAAAGAATTTTTGAAAATTCTATCGATCGGGAACCATATTGGTTCGCTTTTTCTTGTTTGGATTGATGCCTGTTTTTCGCAGGTCACCCAACAAAAGCTTTCTTGTTTTTTCAATTTACGAATGTGAAAAGTGTCCAGAAATTTAGTGAGAGAATTTTTCTGCGGAAACGCCTGCAATACTTTGGCGCAAGGGCTTAATTGACCGACTAAAATTCCAAAGCAAATTGCAAAAACTATTCCCAACTTTGTGGCTGTTTTGTTTTTTTTTCGATCCAATAAAATTGCTAGAATTACCGAGATTCCAAGGCTGTATCCCACCCAATTGCGTGCTTCTGTAAGCACGCTCAGTGTGATTGCGAGACTGAACCAAGCCAGGTATTTTTTGGGCGGTTGGTTTTTTTCGAATGCCAAAATTATTCCAACCAACGTTAAAAGAAATATCCAAATTAAGGCGTCACGTAGCAGTTGGCTTGTGTACAAGAGGCTGGAGGGCAGAAAGCCAATTCCGAACGCTACGCAAAGACCGGCGGCGCTGGAAAAACTCCGAAAATTTTGAAACGCAAGCGGCATCAGAGCGAGGTGAAGTAGGCCATTCAACCAGAGACCGGAAAGGAGAGGATGAGAAGTCCCCAGACTGGCCAAACCCAAAAGGGACACGTACAAAGCAGAGGGTGGGTGGCGAGCGGCCACCGCGAAACCATCCGTGAGCACTTTTTGTCCCAGTAAAAAATAATTCTGCGCATCCCCAAAAGGCACCCAAAAGCCCGGACTCAAAACTTTGGCTTTGAGAAAATCAGGCGGTGACAGGCTTAAAGCATACAAACCACCGCTCACCAAGGCTTGGGCAAAAGCCGCCGCCAGCACCAACCAAAAAAGTTTTCGCGTGTCATCCAATCTCCAAGTCCACCACCCAAGAAGCAAGGAGGCGCCCGTCAAAAAAATCAATCTGCCTCCTTCCCCCTGCCTGTTTTGGAAGGGTACGGCTTCTGGAAAATTCCCACCAGATGCGCGGCAAACAGGGTGGGCCAAACCGCAGCCATCCCCCGGTACGCCCAGCTACTTTTCCACGGATCTGACCAACGGTGGATCAGCGGGGCCGAGCTTACAATCCCCCCTCCGTATCCCCCCTGCCAAATCACTTTCAGACCGATTTTGATCATAAGCCTTGCCAGAGTTTTGCCCGTGAAAAAACGCAAGTGGGGATCCCTCCAGGGTTCCGTCAGGGAAAGGTTATCCCCGTTCGGGTTCACCCGTCCCAAAAACATCATGTCCAAGCGGTGCCTCCAAAAAACCGCGTTGGGCACCGTGGCAAAAAGCATCCCGCCCGGCCTCATGACCCGCAGGCACTCCCGGACACAGAGTTCAGGGTTCAAGAGATGTTCCAAAACTTCCAGACAGGCCACCGCATCCACCTCTTCCGGGGGCAGGCCCGTGGAAAAGTCCGGCGCGATCTCCTTCGCTTCGAACCCCGCTTTTTGCGCCAGAGCCACCGCCCCGGGACTTATATCCACCCCAAGGTAATCCCAGCCCGAGCGACGCGCCCAAGGCCCCAAAGTACCTGCGTCTCCGCACCCCATGTCCAATAATTTCCCGCACCTACCTCCCAAGGTCTTTGCCAGGATACGGTCCAGATCAGAATGCATGCGGCCCCTGGGACAAAAGCCGCCTTCCTGCCAGTAGTTCCCGTAGTACTCCTTGATTCCCGGTGATGGAATCGCGGCCGCCTTCATGGCAGACTCATCCCAAAGCCTTCATGAAGGTCCTTCACGTCATTGATTCCCTCGGCTTCGGCGGAGCGGAACGCTCCCTTTCCTTTTATTTGCCTGAACTTGCCAAGCTGGGGCCGAGACTGGAGATCGCCTGTTTTCAAAAGGCAAACCCGGAAGTTCCAACTGCGGGGGAAATCCCTATTCGATATTTTCCGGGACCTGCTGCCGCGGCCCCAAAAAAGAAACGCGCGTGGCTTCGCCAGGTTTGCGCCGGGGCAGATCTTGTTCACACCCATCTGAATCACTCGACCCTGCTGGCGAGAGAGGCTCTGGCCGGAAGCCCAACTCCCACGATCACCACCTTGCACAACATTTGGTACGGGGACGCACAGATGAAAACTTACCCGTGGCCGGGACGGTGGAAGGTCGGTTGGATGCGCTGGCGCGAAAAACGGACCCTGGGCCCCGGGACTTTTCTTTTGGCAGTCTCCCAGAGCGTTGCCGATGTTTTTCGTCAGTACGCCGGACTGACACCCGATCGTATATCGATAATTTCCAACGCCATTCATCCCCTTTTTTTTCAGGAGCCCGCCCCCAAACCCCTCCAAACACGACCGGCAGGCCCTGTCATTGCCGTTGGACGCCTGGTTCCCGAAAAAAATCACATGTTGATTCTGCGTGCCCTTCAGGGGATACCATACCCCATCCGACCCAAGGTTGAAATTTTCGGCCAAGGCCCCCTGCAAGCAAAGCTCCGAAATTTGGCCAAGGATGCCCAAGTTGATTTGAGCATGCCGGGCATTACCAGTGATCTTCATCGGCTGCTTCCGGAAAAAAGCTTGTTCATCAATCCGTCAAAATTGGAAGGCCAAGCACTGGTTGTTCTTGAGGCCATGGCCTCGGGCCTTCCTTGCTTGCTTTCGGACATCCCCCCCCACAAGGAGGTGGCCGGCGACTGCGCGCTTTATTTTCCCCCGGACGATGCGGACGCCTGCGGCCGCGCCCTGCAACGACTGCTGGACAGTCCGGAACTTCAACTTGAAATGGGGACAAGGGCAAGAGCTCGATCTGAAATCGCCCGTCCGGCAACGGTGGCCCGCAGGCTGTTTGATTATTATCATGCGGTCCTCGCCGGCAAAGTTCCCGGCGCCCGATCGGGCGATTCCGGCTCCCCGCTCCCGCCCCCGTAGCCTTCCACCAAACCCCGCGCGGCGGCGGAGTGGGAAAAAAAATCGATCCCCCGGTTCAGAATCCGGGGCAATGTTTCACCTCCGTGACCCAGCAGCCAGCCCAGCCACCACCGGGGGTGCCAACGCACGGGCGGTGAAAGGGCCGCCGCCCGCCGCAGGGAAGAATTCACCCAGGCCCGGTCCCCGCCCATCCGGGCGAAGGCATAGGCGTTGTCCCGCCAGACCAGAGCCTGGTGTGTCCGCAGCAAGGATCCGAAGTCAACGATGTCAAAGGCCGAATCCGCCCGCAGTCTTTCCAAGCTGGCCATGTGATACCGGACATTCACGGGGATCGCCCGGCCGCGGTTCTCCCCGGTGTCCCGGCTTATCGTGACCGGCTCGGCATCCATGTAGAAGGAATGGGTCAGCGCAATCCGGAGAAAAATGGCCTCGCCCTCCGCGAAAATAGTTTCATCGAAAGGGTGGCGGAGAAAACATTCCCGGCGTGTCAGCGGCGTGATCATATCGGGATAACAACAGTTTCGGTCGAGAAGCAAGCGGGCCAACGCCGGGCCGCACAAAAGCCGATATGGCGCCTGCCACTCCCGACCCGTTTTCTGGTTCCGAAACCGGGAAGGGGCGTAGACCACCCCGAATTCGGGGGGGAGTTTTTCAAACAACTCAAGCTGCCGTTCCAGCTTTCCCGGAAGATAAAGATCATCCGAGTAGAGAAAGGCGATGAAAGCCCCGCGCGCCGCCCGGACACCCTCGTTGAAACGGACAGTGATCGGGCGATTCTCACGGTGCAAAAAAACCCGGATTTGAGGGTGGTCACGGAAGGATGCCGCGATCTCGGGGGATCGATCCGTCGACCCGTTATCCACCAGAATCAATTCCCAATCCCTGCAGGTTTGGGCAAGCACGGACTGGATCGCCTGAGGCAGATACGGCGCCTGATTGTAGGAGCAAAGAAGGATGGAAACCCGGGGATTCAAACCGGAACCCGTTTTTGGGAAACGGCCACGGCCAAAAGATTGCCTGACCGCCCCGAGAGAGACTTCACGTTCCAGCCGTTTTCCTGGAGAAGATCGGCCAGAATTTCTGCGGCAAACTCCTGCTTATGATCCGCGTCGCTGACCCAGGTAAGGCCCCGGCAACGCCGGATTTCATTCAGGGGATCGGCGGCGAAGTCGGGAAGCTCGACCACGATCCTGGATCCAAGTCCGGCCAGTTCTCGCAGCAACCGGGCAGCCTGATCCCAGTACAGATATTCCAGGACATGGGAACAGACCACCCAGTCGAAACCGGGCCCGGCGATTTCGGAAGAAAGCCCGCTTCCCACATCGGCATGGATCCAGCGAATGTTGCCCGAGGATGCCAAGCGGGCGGCCTGCTTCAGCAGACCGGCGTCATAATCAACCGCCACCACCTCGTGGCAAAGCGGGGCCAGGGCGCGGGAAATCCGGCCGGAGCCGCAACCCAAGTCCAGCAGGCGATCCGTCGGGAGAAGATTTTTCTTTAGAAACCCAAGACTGGGATACGCCGCCTCAAAAAATTTCTCACCGTCCGTTCGTGCCAACGCCTCCAAAGCCAGGCGGCGCGTAACCCATGAAGCCTCCAGGATAATGCGGGTCCAACGACCGTCTCCCGCCACAGCGCGAAGCAACCGGGCGAACCTCCAAGCCAGGGAATGGCTCAGTTTTTTGGGGAACGGCCCCGGCACCAGATCGGCTTGGAAACTCATCTGCCGGATTTTACCCGAAAACACCCCAAGCCCCTGGTGGCTGGGTTTGGACGAAACCAGACGAGACACCGGGAGACGAGTTCCCCCAGCTCTTGGTCCAACGAGCCATTCGCCTCGAACCCGAGGTTCCGAAGCTTGCTGGAATCCAGAGAAAAACGGGGAGCTACCTTGGCCGAGGCAATCGCCACCGGCAAACCAGACGGCGGATTGCCGGTCTTCTCCACAAAATGGCGGCCGACCTGCTCCGCCAACCACCGGGTGGTCCGGGTGGTCCCCGTTGCCAGAAGATGGATTCCGGACAGACCGGGCTTCGCAGAAAGGAGAAAGTCGAAGGCCCTGAGAATTTCAGCCAGAGGAAGGAAGTCCCTCTGGGCCGTTCCATTGCCCTCGAGCCGGAACCGTCCATTGGTGGCTGCCTGACGGCAGAGGTCGTTTGCCAGCAACATCCAGCAGTTGGTTTCCACTCCCACGGGCCACCCGACCCCGTTGGTGGAACGAAGGACAACCCACGGCAACCTACTATCCAGAAAAAGATTTTCCGCGGCCAAATGCATCTTTCCATAGGGGTGACTGGGATTGGCCGGAATATCTTCGGTCACCGAACCCTGCAGGCGATCCCCGTAGACATGGATGGAGGAAAGGTAGATGGCCCTCTGAATTGCCTGACCCTTCATAGCCTGGCAAAGCATCCGGTTGGCCTTCTCCATTTCCGCCAAAATGTCGGGCCGGCTCGAGACCTGCCCGGCATTGGGGGACGCAAGGTGAACCAGGACGTCGATGCCCTCGCAGGCCCTTCTCAGCGTGTCAGGTCGGGACCAATCGACCCAGACGGTTTCGGAAGCATGGGGAACGCGGAAACCCCGGTCCCGGGAGGCCCCCCGGACATGCCACCCCGTTTTCCTTAAATACTGGCAGGCCCGGCCCCCGACCAAACCGGAAGCCCCCAAAACAAGGACCTTGCCATTCACACTATTCATAGTCGCCGCCAGTGAGCCGTGAAGAAAGTGCCAGGGTCAAATAGCTTTCCAGCGCCGGCCCTCAATTTTTGGAGGCAACAAACCTTTTGTGCGGGCGTCGAGCCATGGGAAGCTGAGCCCCAGCCGGCTGCAAGATCCTCTGGCCAGCGAGAAGGCAAAGCCATGCCGGCAAAACTGGCTCCCAAGACCACAGACGAAACGCACGAAGAAAAGGCTAAAGGCCCGGTCTTCGTTTCGTGATTGGGCCACCCTTCGCCCTCTCTCCTTGGAAGGAGGATGAATCAGGAGAACACCCTCAAATTGGCTGCCGTTTTAGACGGCAACCTCGCCTGATCCGGGCGATGTTTAGCCGCAAAAACCTTGCCGGAGGCGAATCGGTAAACCAAATCGCACCTTTGCCAAGCGCCTTCGCGATGGGTGATCAACACGATCGTGTGTCTTCCCTTCAATTCAGAAATGGTATCCAGAATCCCAGACTCGGTTTCCGGATCCAAGGCGCTGGTGGGCTCATCAAGCAGCAAGACAGGAGCCTTGGAATACAGGACTCTGGCCAATCCCAGACGCTGCCTTTGCCCTCCACTGAGGCGAACTCCTCGTTCCCCCAAAGGCTGCCGGTAGCCTAGCGGGAGGCTGCGGATAAAGCCGTCCAGGTGGGCCGCCCGGGCCGCCTCCTCCACCCTGGATTGATCCACCTCAGCTTCGCTTGAGCCTAGGGCGATGTTTTCGCGGGCGGTCGCGTCGAGAAGATAAAAATTCTGGGGAAGGTAGGCTAAGTGCCGGCGCCAAGCCGGTAGTCTTTCCGGGGCCAAGAGAGTTCCATCCACCCACAATCCCCCCTCTTGCGGCACGAGCAATCCGGCGAGTATGTCGACCGCGGTGGATTTCCCCGATCCGGTGGGTCCGACAAAGGCAACGAGCGATCCGACAGGGATGGCGATATGAGCCTGACACAGAGCCCACTCCCTCGATTCCTCATGACGGAAGGAGACGTCACGAAGTTCGATGACCTTATGCGGCGGCGACAGGGGCTGGCCGGAATCCTGGACCACCGGGTGATTTTCCCGCCGCAGCTCCTCCAATGCCCTGGCCAACGGCCGGGCGGCCGACCGCCCCATTTGCAGCTGCGCGATGGCGGCAAAGATCTGCTGCATAGCCGGCAGGAGGCGCAGCATGGCAAAGCCATAAAAAACCACCTCGCCAAGGCCGATGGAGCCGACAGCAAGCCGCGGCGCAAAGAGCCCGAGCAAAAGGGCGCTGAGCACAATCAGAATTTCGAGCACATTGCGTGGGATCGAGGCAAAAAACAGCGACAGGGCCTCGCCGCGGGTGGCTTTGACATCCACCCTCTTGAAATCCTCCAGCAGCACGCCCCTTTTATCCCAAAAAAGAAATTCCCTCATTCCCTCGAAAGCCTGCTGAAGGATTTTTTGCCGCTCCCCGCTTGCCTTGGCGAGAAAGGTGTCGGATCGGTGGAAGACGGGTCGCAGGGCAAAGTAATACAGGGTATAGGCGGCCGCAAAAACCAGTCCCGCGGCCAGCCCCACCGCGGGGTTCACGGCGATGGCAGCCACTGCCAGGACCAAGGCAACGGTTCCCGCATGGATCATGGCCGCGGTGGGCGAAAGAATCGAGTTATACAGCCGATAGGATTCGGAAAGGATCGCCGCAATGGCCTCGGAGCTGTGAGAGCGGGAATAAAATCCAAGATCCCTGGAAAAATAGTACTCGGCGAGGACGGCCCGCACCCTGCGCAAGCCCGCCAGGGAAACCTGCGTCCGCAAAAAAAAGGCGAAAATTTGCAAGCCGTTGGCCAAAAAAAGAACCAACCCGGAGAGAAGCGCCGCCGCCATCAATCCGCCTTTCCCGGTGGGAACAGGCAGTCGAAAAAAGGAAGCCAGATCCGATAATTTTCCGAGACCGGTCCCGGCGGCGCCCGCACCCAGAAAAGAGGCCAAAAGGGCAAGGGCTGCTGCACTGGCAACCTCGGCCAGGGCCGCAGAAACAGACACCGCCAAGAAAAGAGCCAATAAACCCACCTGCCGGGGGGAAAGACTCCGCAGAAAACGGTAGCCGATTCTTAACAGCTTTGTTTCAGTTTTTTCGTCCATGGCAGTGTTTGGGCGGAAACGTCCGCCCGGGCTCTTGGCTAGCGGAAAGGGTTGGGATCAGGAAAAATCATGGCTGCAACAGCCGGTGATCACACCTTTCACTCTCTTTTTATGCATCACGTGTTGTCAGAATTCTATCCACGGAGCCGCCCCGGAAAGACGAGTCAGGCTTCTAAAAATGTATCTGCATCGGGCCAACATCGCGTTGAAAAGCCTTTTTTTGACACTCCTAGTCGAACAGGCGCCCCGTAAGGTCTGCCAACTGCATTTTTTCGTGTAATAATGAATTTTAGAAATTCAAACAAAACCACGGGTAGTTTATGAAACTGATAAAAGCTGCGACCACCCCCACGACTTTGATGGGTAATGGAGATTTGTCCCAAGGCAGCCCCGTGGTCCCGCAATGCACAAATCAACTGAACATTGGCAAAGGGCATTCCGGGTTGAAGATATTTAAACAGCCATCTATCACCGTTTTTCCAGCCTCGCAATCCCACATTCGGATCATGGGCGGGAACCCCAACGAGAAGCCTAAAAAGCACCCAAAAAAAGAAAGCGGTCATTTTGCGGACGGTCGGATCGGCGCGCCGCACTCGATGCCCAATTACCAGCCCAAATTTATCCATTCGAAGCACTCTCCACATCTTAAGGCCATCAACACCTCGATACTGGCCGTCTCCATCAACAAAAATAACCCAGCGTCCCCGGGCATGATGGGAGGCCTGCAGACAGGAACCGCTGTATCCAAGATTCGTAGGATTGCGAATCAGCCGAATCCGTCGGTTACTTTTCCGGGCCTGCTCAACAAGCCGGCAGGTTTTGTCCTCTGAAAGATTATCGATTACCAACAGCTCATAGGATTTGACCTCCCTTTCCAGTCCCCGATCCCACTCCGCGAGAACTCTGAGAATATTGGATTCCTCGTTAAAGCAAGGAAAGGCAACAGTTAACTGAGGCCTCATGGACGAACGGGCGACTGGACCTTTCCGGACTGGGAAAAGAAGTTTCGGGCCGGAACGACTAAACTGGAAATCAGGCAAAAGCTTGCGAACGGCACAAAACAAAAGCTGAAACGCTCCGTACTGGCGTAAGGGCGGAGTTTAAAGAAAGGGAGCCAACAAGCAGCCAAGAGTAGCCCGGCCTGTAAGGGAACCTTTTTCCAAAAAGACAACCGCAAGAAACACCCCAAAGCACAAAACGAGCCCGAAATGATTAGCCAACCCATGAAAGAAACACCATCCTGCCTAGCACATAGAATCATACGAAAAACATCGACTGCCGGGCTAGCTGAAAAGTTCGTCGCGAGATTTGCGGGCGTATTAATATTGAACACCCCACCAGAAAGCCAGTTGCGCAGACAGACGGCCAGGGCGGCACAGACCACGGCACCGACCAGGACCAGCATACCAGGCAGGTTTTGCCGGATTTTTTCCCGGGCCGCCGCCAGAAGGTCCGCCCAGGAGCCTTCCAGGCGGGGCAGAAAGAAAAGCCCGCAGGCCAATATCGCCAAAATATGATTTTGGCGAACGAGATACGCGGCCGCGGCAGTGATTCCCAGCAGAACAAATCTCAGCGGGAGTTGGTTCCAATTCACAATTATCCAAGCCACACCCACCAAAAGGGCGGCCCCGACGTACTCGTGGATGCACTGCCCCATCAGGCGAAAAGGCGGCCGACTGCAATAGGCCGCAAAGGCCAGGAACCCAGCGATCAGCGACCAACGCCATCCCGTGCCCGCCCAAAGACATAAGGCTGGCACCAAGGATCCAACGGCCACAACCGCCCAAGCATCCAGCATGCGTGAGGGCCAGGCAGACTGCCCAAAAAGCACGTGGAGGGTCCCTGTGAAGTACCGGTAGCCGGGCTGGTAGACGTAGATTTTTTCCGAAATAAAGGAGAGCCAATCTCCTCCGACAAAAATGGCGCGGGCCAGGTTCTGCTGCGCCAACCAGTCGTCCCCCACCTCAAAGAAACTCATGCCGCCCATATCCCCCCACCAATGAACGGCAAACTGCGGCATGGCTCCCACCCCCAAGACCCAAAAAACCACCCTGCCGGGCGAGGCAACTTCGACGAGAGGCCTTGCCAGTATCGCGTACGCAAACGCCGGCAAAAGCCCGTAGGTCAATCGGCCGGTTAATTCCATGCCCAAAGCGCCGGCCAACGCCGGCACGCCCGCGGCGAGAATCGTTAAGACGAAAAAATGCACAGAGATAGGAAGCGAAAACTGACGAAAAATTCCCAGAACAGGGACCAGCAGGCAAAGTCCAACCAGACCATCGATCAGGCGACTCAACCACGGCCCCAGACCAATCATGAAAAGCCCCGGTCGCCTCTCCTCACATACCCCGGTGCGGTTGAGGCCGAAAAGCGGTTTCTCCCGGCCGTCGATAAACCGAAGCAAAGGCACAAAGCGGACATTAGGAGAGGAAACGGAGTCGATCTGAAAGCAAATTTCCAATGGACTCCAGTTTTCAGCGCTTGGTGCCTTCATTTCGATCCTTGCGCCGCGCTGCAGTTCCTGCGTTTCCTTGGAGATTTGAGCGGAAACCACCCCAAGACCGGACCCCAAATCCAGAACCACGGTCTCGCCAGGGCGGGTCCAGACCCAGCCTGAGACCCGAACCCATGGCCGGGCGTCTTGGCGCATTTTCTCCCCCTCCCACATTCCTCCAGGGAGCCGGTGGGGCATGTCATACCGGTTAAGCCACTCCAATGGAAATTCCCGTGCCTGATTCCATCCCCTTCTTTGCAGTGCGGTGGAGCCAGAGCTCCAAAGCGACTCCCACGCACACTCGAAAGTCCCCATCTCAAATTTTTCGCGGTTTTCATAAACATTTGCCTTCAGGCCCTCTGCATTTTGGCCCATCCAAAGCCCGGCCTTCAGGAGAACCGCCGTGGTGGTGATGGCAAGCAAAGCGCGTGAAGCAAAAAGCAGGGGCTGCCAAAACGCCAGAAGCGGGACAAGGAAAACCAAGAGAAACATCTCGGCCCGGCCATCCCAAGGAAGGCCATCGAACCAGCCCACCAAAGGCGATGGGACGGCCATTGCCGCGAGCAAGGCTATCAGTCCGAGAATGGGGCGGGGTTTTATTTGGCCAAAGCCAGGCCGGCTTGAGAACTCTCATCGCGTTTGTCAGCCCAAATCGTGATCAGGGAAGCCCAAAGCAAACCGGCAACGGGGACAAAATGGAAACTAAAGCGCGGAGCGTAAGCAAGTTCCTTCAAGAGGAAGTACGGGGCCATGGCGGCAAAAAGAATCAAACAGGGCTCCAGTGGGATTCGCCGGATCGACCCAAGACGAAGCAATACTCCAAACAAGGCGATCACAAAACCGCCCAGGAGAAACCATCCCATGGGGGAAATTGCCGAACTCCCAACCGAGTCGGCACGCAGGATCAGGATGGGCATCTGCAAGGCCTCCAAAAAGTTACCGGGAAGCTTGCTGGCCATATGGCGCCCGGAAGTCAGCGTCAACCCGGTTCCGGCCCACAGGTTCCGGGCCAGGACAACGGCGAGGGCAAAACCCACCCAGAAAAGAAACCAGGCCACCCTGCCCGAGTTTTGCCGGATCCGCGCCATCCATTGCCGGTGAATCTCCCGCCAGTCCCCCAAGCCAGGAGCAAGAAGCAAAAGACCGCCGGCTAGAATCGCCGGCAGATGATCCATGCGTAGCCAAAAGGCCCAGCAGATCCAAAAAGCCAAAATCCAGTCACAGGGACCGGCGGTGACCCGGGACACGGCCCGGTAGAAAACCGCCGCCAAGGCCGCGGTGGCCAGGGGCTCCTGCAGGCCGGCTCCGACGAGGCTCCCCGCAGGTGGCCAGAAAAAAACGGCCGCAGCCACTCCCCCCGCCATCCAAACCGCAGCGACAGAGCTGCCCAGCCTCAGGGCGGTTGCCGCGAGCAGCACACAGGTTGCCACCACGCTCCAAAGGTCGATCATTCGCGTGCTCAGAGGAGATTGGCCGAACAGCAGGTGCCCAAGACCGACCCAGTAGCGCGAGCCAGGCTGATTGCCGTAGACAGGATCGGTTCGGAAATTGAGCCAGTCGCCGAAAACGAAAATGTTCCGGGCTTGGTTTTGGAACGTTAGCCAATCGTCTCCCACGCTGAAAAAGCCCATCCTGGGTGCCTCTCCCCACCAGTGTTTCATGAACAATGGCACCAAGGCCAGGGAGAGGACGAGAAAAAGTCCCTGCCAGGATGCCAAGCCCGCGGCGCAATGCCGACCCGTCAGCCAAATTCCACCCAGCACAGGCACCAGCGCGGCCACGGAGGCGCACTCATAAACAGGCCAGCCAGCCCACCGGGCGACCCAGCCGGATGCGACTCCGGCGACTACCAGCCCCAGCAAATGCGTTCCCCCGGTCCGAGTGGCGAGACTCCGTATTCCCCATGCCGCAAGCACACAAAAACCGGCCAAGCAAAGGCCATCCATAAGCCGGGAAAGCGTTGGGGCGAGCCAAACGCATGCCAAGCCGGGAATTTTGGGTTTTTCCGTCCAGATTCTTTCCATCGCAAACGCGGAGAGGGAGCCTCCCTTTTCGTCCTGGATCCGAAGGCACAGATTGGTATCACACTCCTCCAGCGGGGGCATGGTCAGGGAGCCCTTGAACTCATACCATCCCTCCTTCTCCACGGACTGGAACGCCAGCGTCCGAGTCCCCTGCTGCCAAGCCGAAGAAACCGCATTTCCACCTGACTCCGCAAGGAGGAGAGAGCCAGATTCCGGGAACTTGTCGAGATACAACAACAGCGATTCGCCCCGAAGCAAAAAAACCCAGCCCTGGACCGTCAGGACAGGGGTCATGGTTTTGCGAAGAACCTCACCGACAAATCTCTCCTTGCCGATATATTTGTGGATTTGGTTCAACTGGTCGGGGGTGATTTTTTTTCGGTCCACCGGATGACGCAAGAAGGCTTCCGGGTCGGCCTTTACATCCTGGGGTGAGGCTAACAGACCGATTCGGTTCACCCATTCCACCGGAAACTCACGCGCGTCCCGAAGATCCCGGCGAGCCACGGCCGAGACCCCAGGATGCCAAAGGGTGTCCCACGTTCGCTCCCACACCTGCTCAGCTTGTTGTTCAGAGTTCTCATACATCCAAATTTTCAAACCTCCCCAAGGCAGGACTACGATTAGGAGAATCTTCGCGAACAAAATACAAAGGCAAACCCCGAAAAACCTCGGGTGGGAGAACAGCCTCCACGCTGCGACCGCCGCCGGCGGCAAAACCCCAAAGAAGAAAACCATCTCCTGCGGATTCGACCACGGGAGCCCATCAAACCAGCCAACCAACGGGGACGGGACGGCCAAAGCCGCCAAAAACAAACTAAACCCCAGCCAAGCTGGTGGTTTAAAATAGGCCACAAAGTTCATCAATGAGGACAGAGGAACGGATCCTTAGTAACCCGTGGGCGACAGGTAATGAGTCGTTGGCTGCAAGCCGCCAGCGGCTTACTCATGATCATGCTTGAAAATACATCTTGGGACGTTTGTCTGAACAAACGCAGTTTCTGGTATCCACAAGAGGGGAGACAAGTTTGGCAAAGCTATGGGTCTTGAACTCTTGGTGAGCCGTGGAGATCAAAACCAGGTCACAAGGGGAATCAATCGAGACGGATTTTCGTCCAGCCAGATGGGAATGTTCCCGGCTTGGGCGAATCACCGGGACGTAGGGATCGTGGTAATCCACCTTGGCTCCCTTGGCTTCCAGCTTTTCGATAAGAACGTAGCTGGGGCTCTCCCGGTCGTCATCCACATCGGCTTTGTAAGCCAGGCCCAGGAGCAAAATTTTTGATCCTTTGATCGGCTTGCCAACCGTGTTTAGCGCCTCCCCCACCTTGGCCACCACATGATCCGGCATGGCCGTGTTGATTTCCCCAGCCAGCTCAATGAACCGGGTGGGGTGCCCATACTCCCGGGCCTTCCAAGTCAGATAAAACGGATCAATCGGGATACAGTGTCCTCCCAACCCTGGACCCGGATAGAACGGCATGAAGCCGAACGGCTTCGTCTTGGCCGCCTCAATCACCTCCCAGATATCAATCCCCATCGAGCCATAAATGATCTTCAGTTCGTTCACCAACGCGATATTCACGGACCGGAAAATATTCTCCATCAGCTTGGTCGCCTCCGCCGCCCGGGTGGAACTAACCGGCACCAGCTTCTTAATGGCCTTGCCATAAAGCTCCTTGGCCCGCTCCAGACAGGCCGGGGTCAGACCCCCCACCACCTTTGGGATCTCCGCCACTTTGCTTTGCGGATTCCCCGGATCCTCCCGCTCGGGCGAAAAAGCCAGATGGAAATCAACTCCCGCCTTGAGACCACTCCCCTTCTCCAAAACCTTTCTTAGATCCTCATCCGTCGTGCCCGGATACGTTGTGGATTCCAACACCACCAGTTTTTTCCGGCCTCCGCCTTCCGTCCTCTGCCCTCCGCCCTCTGCCTTCAAATACGGCGCTATGGCTTCTCCGGTTTTTAAAATGTATGAAATATCCGGCTCCCGGTTTTTGTTCAGTGGCGTGGGCACGCAGATAACCACCGCCTCGCAATCCTTGACCTTGGAGAAGTCCGATGAAGCCGAGAAGCTGCCCGCTTTAACCTGCGCCGATACATCCTCAGCGGGGATATGACGAATATAGCTTCGTCCCGCCCCGATCTCCTTGATCTTGGCGGGGTCGATATCCAACCCCAGCACCCGGCAACCTGATTTGGCAAACTGCAGGCCTAACGGTAGACCGACGTAGCCCAGACCGATAATGGCGAGATCAAACTTAGAGGCTTGGTTCATGGATTATATTTTTGGATTAAGATTAAGATGAAGATTAAGGAAACTTGCGAATTACATGATAAAGGCTCTTAGATCATTTTTAAGTTAGCCGCGCCGGTTGGTTGTAAGTCTCAACTTTATTTGCACCCCACCCCGGCAAGTGGCTAATCATTTCTTTCCATGAAAGATTGTACGGTCAAATCCAGCCCCTTGCTGATCTTTACGATAGGTCGGTAACCAAGGAGCCGGCGGGCCTTGGCGATACAGGCCAAGGAGTGGCGGACGTCGCCCTGCCGCTCCGGCAAAAAACGGGGAGGAGAAATCTTTTTTGGTAAGCGGTGGGCAGTAGGCGGTAGTCGGTATCCTGCTGCCTTCTGCCCACGGCTAACTGTCAACCGCTCACTCAGCCAAAATTTTCGAAATGCAAAACTTATGGAGGAGTGCAAATCCTTCAGCGAAGTCGCTTCCCCGCAAGCCACGTTATAAACCGTATTGAACGCATCAGCCTCCCGGACGGTGGCAGCGAGAAGGTTGGCTTGAACCACGTTATCGACATGGCAGAAATCCCGACTGGTTTTGCCATCTCCATAGATTACATTTCTCCGACCCGCCAAAATCTCCCCGATCCACCGCGGAATGACCGCCGCATAAGCACCTTTGGGATCCTGACGGGGACCAAAGACGTTGAAATAACGGAGACCAATGGTTTCCAATCCGTAACAACGGCCAAAGACCTTGGCGTACAGTTCGTCGGCATGTTTGCTGACGGCGTAGGGAGAGAGGGCTTCACCGATCTTTCCCTCCCACTTGGGCAGATCCCGGCTGTCGCCATAGGTTGAGCTGGAAGCGGCGTATACAAAGCGCTGCACACCCGCGTTCCTCGCCGCCACCAGAAGATTTAGGGTGCCCGTCACATTGGTGGCATGTGTACGCAGAGGATCCTCCATGGAGCGGGGAACGCTGCCGAGGCCGGCTTGGTGGAGAATTATATCGATGGGGGATTTTGCACGGACCTTTTTCCCTTTTTGAGTATGGATGGCAGACCTCGGAGGGCGGATACCAAGAGCCTTGCAGCAGTCTCTTAAATTAGTGATGTCGCCACGGATGAAGTGAAAAAGCTTCCAGGCTTTTTTGCCAACGGCCCGGCGGACGAGATTCAGATTCTTCTGGCTGCCGGTGGCGAAGTTGTCCAAGCCCACAACTTTTTGCCCAAGCAGAAGCAGGTGCTCCACCAGATTAGAGCCGATAAACCCGGCACAACCTGTCACCAACCAGGTTCTTGGCTTCTGACGCAGCGCTTTTTTTACAGCTTCGTAACGAGGGTTAGTCTTTGGCATTTCTAAATCGGGACTTTTTTGCGACTCTTTTTATCTTCATCTTAATCTTGCCACTAACAACACGCTGCCGCCTTTGGTCGATTGGCCCGTTTTCGGACCAAAACCAATCCAACCTGACTTCGTCTGTTCTGTTTTCGGCATCCCGAGGGGATCCCGAACCATCCCGCTACTTCTTGGGAAGCAGTGGGATGGTTTTGAGAAATCCTGTGACCAGCGGAAAAAGAAGCTTTCCGTGGCGGTGCCAACGGCGAAGCACCTCAAGTTTTTCCGACAAAATTGGCGTGTTTCCTTCGGCTAAAATGTTATCCAGGCGCTTGATTTCTTCCCCAATCTCCTCCATGGCCGGAGACATCTTCTTCAGCACAAAGTTTTCAATGGCACCCCTCAGATGATCCTCCGCCACAAAATGTTCCGCCCGCCCGCCGTTCAAACCTTCTGACCGAATCGCCCCCAACTCTTTCAGAAATCTGAGCCCCGTGCTCACCGAGCCCCGGCTAATCTTTAACTTTCGACAGATCTGTCCCGCCTCCACCGGCTTCGGGGATGCAAACACCGCACCGTAAATCAAGCCGATCGACTTCGGCAGCCCCAAGAGAAGACAGAGGCGAACACAGAGGGCCATGAGTGCGCCATCCGGTGTTTTCGTTTCAATTTTTTTTGAAACAGAAGACTTGGTCACAACCCGCTTGGGAGGGTGTTTGATGGAAATCACCTAATCGGCGAATTCTCAACAGCCTTGCGCTGATTTCAATATTTTTTGAAACAAAATTTACCGTCTAAATGGATTAAGTTGACTAAGTCTAAACTAAGTTTATTATCAAAACATGAAGCTTACGATCCACAAAGCCAAGACCCACTTATCGAGAATTCTGCACCAAGTTGAACAAGGACAAGAAGTTACAATCTGCAGAGGGGCCTACCCAGTAGCCAAAATCGTACCTTGTAACCTCCCGGACCGGAAACCGCGCACATTCGGACTTTCGAAGGGGCTCTGGAAAATCAGCCCTGAATTTTCGGAGGCGGACCGGGAAATTGCAGAAATATTCGGGGTAGCCGAGTCGGCCAAGCCTTCCTTGCCGAAAAAATGAAGGGGCCTTACCTGCTGGATACAGCTGCCCTGTTGATGCTGATGGCCGAAGCGGAAAAGGTTCCATTGGCCCTGCGCAAAGACTTGGCCGCTCCCGAGGTGGAGATTTTTTACAGCCAAGTCAGCACCCTGGAAATTCAGATCAAATATCAGATCGGCAAACTGCCGATGCCGGAGGCGCCAGCCGTCGTTTTGCCCCGGGAAATCGCCAAATATGACTTCACCCGCCTCGCCCTCAGCGATGCGGCCATTTTCGGGCTATCCCAACTTCCCCCTATCCACCGGGATCCTTTCGACCGCCTTCTCGTGTCGCAAGCCAAACTAAGCGGTCTTGTCCTGGTTTCCCCGGACAAGATTTTCGCGAAGTATCCGGTCGAATGGCGCTGGGACGAGATGATTTAAATTCGTACGGAATTTAAGGCCCCTCCCGGACGGGTAAGCAACCCGTCCCTACCCCAACTTAAACTTTCAACATTCAAGCTTTGGTAGGGCTGGCCGTCTCGGCCAGCGGATGGATAGCTGAAAGGCTGAACTCTGAATCTACCTATCGGCGGATAGGGACCATCCGTCCTACCGAAACTCAGCTCTTAAAAAATCAGCCTGGGTTGCGGACGCAGGGCCTGCGTCCCTACAGGGTGCTGGATTTTGAAGATTCAAGGTGAAGGGATTTCAGGCATCTTAACTCCGTGACTTACGATTTTATCGTAATCGGCGGAGGAATTGTTGGCCTTGGCACAGCCCTGCGGATTCTGGAGGCGAAGCCAGGAGCAAAACTTCTGCTGCTGGAAAAGGAAAGTGCGCTCGGTCGACACCAGACGGGTCACAACAGCGGGGTGCTCCATGCAGGACTTTATTACAAACCGGGATCGCTCAAGGCGAAGTTGGCAGTGGAGGGACTCCGGCAGATGGTCGATTTCTGCCAGAGGCACAAGGTGCCCCATGAGCAGTGCGGCAAGATTGTGGTGGCCACCGAACCGGGTGAGCTACCCAGGCTCGAAAAGCTGCTCGAGCGTGGAACCGCTAACGGCCTGCAAGGCCTCCGCAAACTAAATGCGGAACAGATCCGAGAAATCGAACCCCACGCGGCCGGCCTAGCGGCGATCCATGTCCCAGAGGAAGGAATCGTGGATTACGGGGCGGTGGTTAGGGCAATGGCCAGTGAAGTTCGAAAATTAGGCGGTGAGATCGCCTGTGGTTCAAAGGTTGGAGGGTTGAGGGGTTTAGGGGGAACTTGGGTCGTCCAATCGACCAAAGACGAGTACGAAGCGAAACAGGTCGTCGCTTGCGCAGGACTGCATTCGGACAGGGTGGCTGCAAAGTCAGGAATGAAGCCGTCCGCCAAGATCATTCCGTTCCGGGGCGAGTACTACATGATTCGCAAGGAGCGTCAGTCCTTGGTTCGAAATCTCATTTACCCTGTTCCGGATCCACAGTTTCCGTTTCTCGGAGTTCATTTTACCCGGATGATCCAAGGTGGCGTGGAGGCGGGACCCAACGCGGTTCTAGCTTTGGCCCGAGAGGGTTACACCTGGGGCGACATCAACCTGCGGGATTTGGCAGATATCCTCTCTTTCTCCGGACTTTGGAAGTTCATGATCAAGTATCCTTCCATCTGCAGCTACGAGATATGGAGATCGATCAGCCGGAAAGAGTTCTGCCGATCTCTGCAAAAGCTCGTGCCGGAAATTCAAGAGCAGGATCTGGAGCCGGGCTCTGCCGGCGTCCGCGCTCAGGCCATGTCAGCCGAAGGAGCGCTGTTGGAGGACTTTTCCTTTGTGGAGGGACCGGGAATCCTGCATGTGGTCAATGCTCCCAGCCCGGCCGCGACGGCGAGTTTGGCGATTGGGGAATTTGTGGTTCAAAGACTCGGGCTTAAATCCGGAAATTAGCTTATTTCGAATTTGGAATTGCGGATCTGAAAATCCCAAATTCGAATTTCCAAATCCGAAATAAAATCAGGGTTTTGGAGGGGTTGGACGCTTGGCCAAATTGTGTTCCAAGAGCCGCGTATGGCGGACGAGGGTGGAATAGAAGGTGGAGGCGGCGATGTAAAAGCCGGGAAAGCCGTCGAGAAAGCCTAGGCGAAAAAAGTAAGCCCGGAAGAAGCGCCAAAAGGCACGGAAGGCGGTCTCGGCCGGATACCAGCGGGAACCTTTCTTAAGCCGCGACTCAAGATAGAGATCGGAGAAGTAGTTAATCTTGGAGACGTAACTGGAGATGGAGGGATTTGAGTAGTGGAGAATATCTCCGTTCAGAGTGCCAACGCGACCTTCAACCAAAAGACGGTCGTGAGGATCGACGCCGCCCCATTTGGCCTTCCCCGCCTTCCAGAGGCGGGTCTGCCAATCGGGATACCAGTCGCCATGCCGAACCCAGTGCCCAAGAAACAATGAACAGCGGGCCATCCGGAACGCATCTGGCGCGTTAACCTGAACCGAGAGCATAAAACGGGTGATCGATTGCCGGAGCTTGACTGAAATTTCCTCATCAGAATCCAGGCCCAGGATCCACGGCTGGGTGGCCTTGGCGGCGGCGGAGTTTTTCTGGGCAATGTGTTCTTTCCAGGGTTCCCGAAAGACCTTGGCCCCGAGCTTTTCGACAATCTTGTCCGTGCCGTCGGTCACGTCGTCGTTGACCACCACGATCTGTTCGGCGGTCCATCCCCGAACGCTTGCCAGCGCCCGCCCAATCCGGCCGGCGTCCGCGCCGGAAATCATGCACACCGAAATCGGCAACACAGTACTCACACTTTTAGGTTATCGGGTTTGAGATGAAGATGAAGATTAAGATGAGGCAGAAAAAATGGCGGGTTTTGGATCTGGTAGGGACGCCCCGCCGGGGCGTCCGCGGACGGGTCGGCGACCCGTCCCTACCAGTTTTGAAGCTTCAAAAGATCCAATTTTACGGTATTCTTCCAGGCTCAGGGACAGGTGCCGGAGCGGTCTATCGGGCACGCCTGGAAAGCGTGTGTTGGTGAAAGCCAACCGAGGGTTCGAATCCCTCCCTGTCCGAACAATAGCGAGGACAGGGAAACCTATTTGCCGGAGGCGCAATCCGGATGGGTCTAGGGAATAAGGGGGCCAACCCGTCCCTGTCCGAACGAATGTGAGGACAGGGAGTCCCACCACCCAGAGGGGATGATCGGCTGGGGCCGGGGCAGGTTGGCGGGGGGCGCATTGCGCGTGCGCAGAAGCGCACAAGCCCATCAACCTGGAGGGGTCACCGCAAAGGTTTCGGGGCGACGGGGAACCACTCCCTACCGAGCCCTACCCCTTCCAGAAAAAATCCACGCTCTTATCGATGCGTGGATCGAGACTGTGATGGACAGGGCACCCGAGAGCAGCGGATTCGAGAAGTTTCCTTTGGGGATGATCTGCACAGAGGGGTATGGTCACTTTGGACTTCAATCCCACGATCCTCCTCGGCGAATCGGTACTCATCTCCTTCACCGTCTCCACCGTCATCCCCTCCAGCTTGAGCCCGTGCCGCTTGGCCACGATCCCCATGATCGTGGCCATACAGGCGGCCAGAGCCGTGGCCACGAGATCGGTGGGCGAAAAACTTTCCCCCTTCCCTTCGTTGTCGAGCGGGGCATCCGTGGCGAGCTTGGTGCCGGAAGGGCCGTGGACCGCCTCGCAGTGAAGCTGACCCTCGTAGCGGACGGAGATTCTTACCGACAAGGAAGGATCAGCTGTGGCTGCCGCCGGAAGAGCGGGCCCACGCGGCCGCGGTTCCCAGGAGGAACATGATTCCGGAGCCGGCAGCCGCACCAAGAAGAACCTTCAGCAGCTCGAGGGTCATGGAACGGCGCTGAGCCTGAAAGGCCTGCTCGGTACCGACCTTGAGACGCGCTTTTTGGGCGTCGGTCTGTTCCACCAGTTTGTTGAGGAATTCGGTGTCTTTCAGGGTCGTGCGGTTCTGCTGGTTGAAATTCTGAACCACGCTGGCCAAGTCCGAGGAGTTCAGCGCTTTCACTCGGTCCACGGTAGTTTCCAGCTGACGAAGCTGGGCTTGGCTCTGCAATGCAATCTGCTGTTCCGCCACATTGATCAACCGGTTGCCGGTGATCAGCGCCGCCGCAATGACCAAAAGAAAGCCACCGGCGTAAACAAAGGGAACAAAGGAAAGCAGCCGCAGGATTGTTCTTTCCAAGGGCAGCGAGACCGTGCGGGGAAAGGCAAACAGGATGCCGAGAGCCAGCAGGGGAACGGGAATACGATCAACCAGGCCGGAAGAAAACCGGAAAGCCGACAAGGCCCCGGCAAAGGGATTGGCCAGCAGCTGAAAAAGCAGGTCGATGCCGGCAAAGATCAACAGACCATAGCCGACCACGGAGGTAATGCGGGGAGCGGAGGAGGAGGACTTCATACGCCGAGACTGAGGAGCAGGGTGGGAATGTCCAGAGCGCGAGGCGTTGAGCTGACGATAAATGGTGAATAGGTGACAAGCTGGATCCTTGAGCCAGGTAGTTTGGATTGGTCGTTAACGTGAAGGTTTACGTTTACGAAAAATGCAAATACCTGAATTTCAGGTTTTGGTAGGGACGCCTGGCTCAGGCGTCCGAATCCATCATTTTCAAATCCAAGACGATCCTTTCGGACGAGTCGGCAACCAGTCCCTACCGAATCTTAAATCCCAAACCCTCAAGCCCTTGGTAGGGTTCGCTTGGCAAGCGAACCGCAAAAGGATCGTCAATATCAACCTCAAGACGGTTGCCTTGCAAAGCCAACTCTACCTGATGGGGAATTTTAATTTGAAGTTCAGTGCCCCATAAAAAACCCCGCCCTTTTGGGGGGGCGGGGTTTTTTGACCGAAACGTTTTTTAGACGTCGTAGTACATGAAGAACTCATGCGGATGGGGACGCAGACGCAGGGCGTCGTAGTCTTTGACCCGCATTTCGAGGATGGTCTCGACCATGTCCTTCGTGAACACATCGCCCTTGAGCAGGAACTCGTGGTCCTTCTCGAGGGCCTGCACGGCGCCGAGGAGCGAGTCCGGGGCGCTGGGCACCTTGGCCAGTTCCTGGGGAGGCAGCTCGTACAGGTTTTTGTCGAGCGGGTCGCCCGGGTGGATCTTGTTCTGGATGCCGTCGAGCCCGGCCATGAGCTGGGCCGCGCAGGCCAGATACGGGTTCGCCGCCGGGTCGGGTGTGCGGAACTCGATCCGGACCGCCTTCGGATTGGACGAGTAGGTGGGAATCCGGATGGCCGCGGAACGGTTCCGCGCGCTGTAGGCGAAGTTCACCGGCGCCTCGAACCCGGGGACGAGCCGCTTGAAGCTGTTCGTCGTGGGGTTGGTGATCGCGGTGAGTGCCCGAGCGTGCTTGATAATCCCCCCGATGTAGTAGAGAGCGAGTTCGCTCAGGTTCGCGTAGCCCTTGCCGGCGAAGAGCGGCTTGCCGTCCTTCCAGATGCTCTGATGGGTGTGCATCCCGGAGCCGTTGTCCCCGAAGAGGGGCTTGGGCATGAACGTCGCCGTTTTCCCGTGGCGGCGGGCCACGTTCCGGACGACGTACTTGTAGAGGTTCACCTTGTCACCGGTGTTGACCAGCGTGTCGAAGCGGATGTCGATTTCCGCCTGACCGGCTGTCGCCACCTCGTGGTGCTGCCGCTCCACCTGCACACCGAGATCCTCGAGCATGAGGGTGATCTCGTTGCGGATGTCCTGCTGGGTGTCCGCCGGCGGGACGGGGAAATACCCCTCCTTATGACGGATCTTGTAGCCGGTGTTGGGCAACTCCTCGCGGCCACTGTTGAAGATGCCCTCGATGGAGTCCACCTGATAGAAGGCGCCGCGGGACGAGGAGTCGTAGCGGACGTCGTCAAAGATGAAGAACTCCGGCTCGGGGCCGAAGTAGGCGGCGTCGCCGACCTTCGTGCTCTGGAGA
>Ga0214917_10000190_pt1 | contig 77598 bp, 65 predicted proteins | sample LL_1208_BB_MetaG_FD_177983 | JGI IMG/M metagenome (GOLD analysis project Ga0214917, IMG submission 177983) | Freshwater microbial communities from Lake Lanier, Atlanta, Georgia, United States - LL_1208_BB | ecosystem: Environmental > Aquatic > Freshwater > Lake | place: USA: Georgia | collected... | reverse complement strand
CCCCCGTATCAAAATTGATCAAAGGCACCTTAGCCATTCGGAGTTCATTGAGCGGATACGCCGTTTGATTCGGGACAACAATTTCCCCCGAATACGGGCTAAATCCAAGAAACACATGGGCATCGGCGTCTTGTCCCAATCGCGCCAAAACAGCCCTGACATAAATGTGACTAGCAGGGATAACGTTATTTAAAATTACGGTCGCATCGGCCCCCTGCGCCGCCACAACAATGTGGTCAATGAACCTCAAGAATGAATCACGATTTTGGGCAACGGGAAGACGAATAGATAGTAGCAACCGACTTCGACCCGCGAGCGCCATCAACGGCATTAATTCTGATTCCGCTGCCAAAATATCAGTCGGGACATCCCATATGATGGTCCCTGCGCCTGCCTTAATTTGACGATCGATCGCCCCGATCCACATCGAAAAATCTGCCGGCTGCATCGGATAGCGTGGACGTAATGCACCGACATTGACCCCAACTCCAATATGAATAAATGGTTTTCCGATTTGCTGTCGATATTCCGCGACATTTTGGGTGCCGACCCCCCCATCAATAATGGTTGTAACACCTGACAAGAGGGCCATTTGCTGGTCAAATTTACGCGGAGAATGGGATACCACATCTATAAATCCCGGGCCTACAATCTTACCTTTCGCAGGGATTTCGGTACGTCCCAATAGCGGAAATTCAGATAGCTCAGCTATTTTTCCGTGATTGATCCCGATGTACATCACCCGATCCGTACCAGTTTCGGGGTCAATGACACGACCGCCAGAAATAACGACCTCATAAGTCGCTGTGACGTACCACCAAATACCCAGCAGGCCGACCAATATCAATACGAACAAAGGCCCAACAATAAGCCCGTAATCAAAAATACGGAGGACAATCGATCGGCGACGTCGTTTCAAGAGGTGCATTACGCTTCAATCACGGCCGCCCGAAGGCCTGGGCATTTTTGAATTTCTTCAGCCAAGGCCTCATCGGACTCCCATATTTCGGGCCAATCCGGATAGGTTCGGCAGGCAAGCGGCCGATGGGCATAGACCTGACATCGATTAGTCTCATCCAAGAAGCATCGAGTTCGATGTGTAGGGGTCGAAATCATTGGCCACCCATTGACCCGAATCACGATGGTCGACTGGAATTCCGCCAACGACATACCAAGGTGGTCCGCCATTGCTGCCATATCAGGCAAGGTCACCCGGACGTACCCCGCGGCTTTGCAACAATTTCCGCTCGACGTGCAGCGAAACCGACTTAAAATTCCCTCTTTTTGAGTTCGCATTTGGTTCATTTTATCGTACAGTAGCAGCATGCGCACCTGGTGTAATATTTCGCGTTCCGCGTATCAAAATTTTTGGATCACTTTACGTCGAATGCTGCGTCCAGATACTCGAATTATGGCCGTGGTCAAAGCCAACGGGTATGGACTTGGGGCTGTGGCTTTGGCCACAATCATTGAAAATCAAACCCTCGCAGATTGGTTCGGCGTCGCGGCGATCGAAGAAGCCATTGCCTTACGAAATAGCGGCATCCAAAGCCCAATTTTATTGTTGTCGGAACCCTCACCCGACCAAATTTTAGACCTTTTGCAATTTCAGATCGACTGCGTTGTGTATACCGAAGCGTTCATTCGGCTCCTTGACAACGCGGCACAACTCCAAGACCGCGTCGCGGGAATCCATCTCAAAATCGATACGGGAATGAATCGATTGGGATGTAACATCGCAGACGTCGTCAAATTAGTCGGCCAAATACAACAGTCACGGGGTATTTCATTCAATGGAATCATGAGCCACATGGCCTGCTCAGACGTACCGACCCATCCGCTTAACCACAACCAACTCGCTAGGTTCGATGCAGTCCTCCAAAAACTGGACGTTCCGAACACGGTACTTCGACACATCGCCAATTCGGCCGCAACGCGACATTTTCCAGAGTCCCATTTGGATATGGTTCGGATCGGAATTGATAGCTACGTGGATATTATGTCATTTCATGCCCGGGTCATACGGGTGCATGACATATTGCCCGGAGAGTCAGTGAGTTACGGCGCATCCTACGCCACATCATATCCGACCCAAATTGCAACGATCTCAGTTGGGTACGCTGACGGAGTGCCTCGTTCGTTTAACGGAAGTGTCTTGATCAATGGCAACCGATGTCCTGTGGTGGGCCCCGTTTGCATGGACATGTTAATGGTCGACATCGGACATAACTCGGTATCGGTCGGGGACACAGCCACACTTGTTGGGGTAAACGGCCAAGAGCGCATCGCATTATCCGAGTTCGCATCTGCGTCCGGGCGGATCACATACGAAGCACTTACGGGTCTGGGGCAGCGAGTTATCCGAGAAATCCGGCCATGAGTCTGGCTGCATGCCCCACCGTGTAATGGTCAGTTAACGCCTGCCGACCCTTTGCGCCCATTTCCTGACGCTGGATCTGGGTCATGGAACGTGCTTCACGAATCACATTACATAATCCGTTGACGTCCCCCGGATCGACTATCCATCCACACCCGGTCTCTTTAATGATCAAGGCGATCTCAGAATCCTCCGCCATGATCGCCACGATCGGTTTTCCCGCCGCCATGATACCAAACGTCTTAGATGGGACAGAAAGGCCTTCCTGGCCCCGTTTAAGGGCCACCAGTCCGACATCAAAAGACTGAAGAACTGCTCCCAAGTCTTCACGCGGAACGTATGGATGAAACTGAATATTCCGAATCGTTTCCGATCGTACCCGCGCTTGAGCAGCCGCTTTAGCGTACCCTTCGCCCACAAAAATGCATTCGATGGACTCAGTTTCTAGATTCGCCATCGCCGACACGATGGTATCAATGTCATGAAATCGTCCCAAATTACCCGAATATCCCAACACCAATTGACCGTCGATCCCCCACCGATCCCGGTATGACTCTGTCGGCGTCCGCTGAATGCCGGCTTCGTCCGCCCATACATGCATACGGACCAATTTGGATTGGTCTTTTTGAGAAAGTCGATCTCGTATTACGCGCTCCATACACCGGCCAATTACAACTATTTTTTCGGACCGACCGAAGCAAAATCGATTAAATCGATGCCAAAACCGGGTCGCCACACCATTCGGACTCAAAACACCCGCCTGTACACCGGTATCGGGATAAACATCAAAAATGACATAAATCATTCTAATGGGACGGAATAATGATGCAACGGCGCAAGCTCCGATTACAAACGGAGGATTTGTAAACACAATAATCGGTCGATCCATCCGGCGTGTCATCAGTGTAACAAAAATCGACACGGTATAAGTCAAATGATTAATCAGTTTTCCGAAGATATTCAATTTAGGGAATCGTGTCCCCCAAACCCTGGAGATTCGAATTCCATCCTTCACCATTTTCCGCGGAATCCGGCTGGACCGATCAATCAAGGTCGGAGGTCCGGCAATCACTTCGACATCAACCCCGTGTGCAACTAATCCCTCAGCCAATTCGGTGACGGTTTGCCCGGTCGAAACGAGTTCCGGATAAAAGAGTTGGCATAGAACCAAGGCTTTCTGACCCTGCGTCACAACATATCCGCCGCCAACGAGGCAATCTCTGAACGTTCGCTTTTGGACAGCAAAATATGGCCGGTCAAGCGATGCCCTTTAAGTCGTTCGGCGGTATAGCTCAACCCATTCGAATTTGCATCTAAATACGGATTGTCAATTTGATCAGGGTCTCCCGTTAACACAATCTTGGTCCCCTTTCCGACTCGCGAGACAATCGTTTTAATTTCATGGGGAGTCAAATTTTGAGCTTCATCGATAATGATAAATTGATTCGGAATACTTCGTCCCCGAATATAAGTGATCGCCTCGATTTCGATAATTTCGGCATCCAACAAATAATCGATTTTGTCTCTGGATTTTGACTGAGATGTCATTCCATTTTTATCCTCTTTTTCTTTAGGGTCGTCTTTGTGAAGAATAAATCGAAGATTATCGAAAATGGGCTGCATCCAAAAATTCAATTTTTGATCCTTAGTACCTGGTAGATAGCCAATATCTTTACCCAACGGAACAATCGGTCGTGCCACTAATAATTTTTCATAACGGGGATGCCGTCCGATCACCCGCTGCAGCCCACAAGCTAAGGCAACCAGGGTTTTACCTGTTCCCGCCTGGCCGATCATCGTAACTAATTTGATGTCGTCATTTAGCAACAGATCAAACGCAAACTGCTGCTCCATGTTGAGACTCCGAATCCCCATCGCTTCTAAGTCGTTAGATAAACGAACGATACTGGCAGACGCCTTATCAAATCGACATAACGCCGATTGGGTAGACTCTTTTACCTTTAACAAGACGTATTCATTTTCGAACAAATTTAATTTGGTGGTGATCCGACCGTCTTGGTAGAGTCGAGTTAACTCCTCAGGAGACACTTGAACCTCTCGCCAACCCCGGTATAAATCAGCGTAGTCGACCAACTGTTTTTCGTAGTCTTGGCTCTTTATCCCCAACGACTCGGCTTTGATCCGCGCATTAAAATCTTTGGAGATGAAGTAGACGCGTTCGCCCCGCGATTGGTATTCCCACGCCACCGACAGAATCCGATGATCAGGCGTGTCTGATTGCGACAACGGATAGGGTAATTTGGCGTTAGGGTTACCCAATGCAATAATCAGACTGCCATTATTTTTGAGCTTTGCGCCTTCACCTAACGCCCCTTTACGAAAAATTCGATCCATTTCACGCAATACTTGCCGTGCATGAATCCCCTTTTTATCGGTAAACCCTTTAAAATTATCTAATTCTTCGATAACCGTTATCGGCACAACCACCGTATTGTCAGTAAACGAGTACAACGCTGAAGGATTGTGAAGCAAGACATTTGTGTCCAATACAAAAATTTTTCCGCTCATATAGAAAACTCCTTTGTTATCGCTGATAAAAGCTGTGATTGCCCACTTGAATTCCCGAAATCATGGCGTGATCTTTGTAGTGCTTCACGATGAGATAGATAGACTCCTTTTCCCCTGCTTTACGATGACTCAAACTTTTTGTTACTGCTGATAAGGCATCGTCATCCAAATAGATTCGTCGGAACGGTGGCGTTAAAAAATAGTATCCATCGTTGGCCGACTTTACGGTAACCCGGTAATAGGGTCGATTGCCACCTGGCTCGCTGGCGAGTATCGCCCATTGGGTATGCTGGGGATCGGTGGTCCCCACAATCACCTCATCACCCGCAACAATGTCTCGACCCGATGGAAACGAGTGTCGAAATACGGACGGGATAAACTCAAAATAATTTCCACGAACGAAGTCGTAATTATCGGCCGGATCCACCCTAAGATGAACCGTGAACCCGTTATGCAAAACCCACTCAGACTCGACGATTTGCCACACCAACACAATGCTTTGCATCGATATCGTGATACCCACCGCGATGAGCATTAGCGGCCATTTTCGACACCGATTCAATACCCGGCGGAAGCCGTCCGCTAGCGTCTGGGCCAAGTCCATTGATTTAACCGATATCCAATGCCAATTAGCACACTACCCGACAGCAAGAACGCAGCTGCCCGAATCGACATAGGCAGGTCTGCTCCGAAAAATTTAGCCAGCATAATCAAGACAAATCCAACCAAGCCCCCGTTAATCCACCAACGCCGATGAATGAGAACCCCATACCGAACCGCGGCAGTTAAAAACGCGATCAAAATGAGCAAATAAAGTGTCGGAAATACCCAAATTGGCAAAAATTTATACACCATAACGCCCAGCAAAAATACAAGTGACGGAACCATCAGCACCCAACGAAACCAATGGGTTTTTCCGACCACAAATACGCTCAACTGGAACCCCAACAATCCGCCCAAAATGGTGATAAAAACGGGGGTCTCGACCACCGATGTTGAAATCCATTCATCCCAAATTGTCGGGAACGATCCCAAAAATAACGTTAAAAACAAACCCGTCACGGCTGCGGCAATCATCGGTTTGCGAACAGTCCATTGTGTATCCGTGTATAACCAAACACCAACCATGGTCGACCATACAATGGCAGGGAGGATCATGAATGCCGATGGATGCAGGGCCTCGGACACCCAAATAAGGGCGGCCGTAAAGCCTAACGTTACACACCACCCCAAGGCCAAGCGTAACCAGTCATTATGTTTACGAAACACCGTGTCCGGAATCGCCACCATGACGGTTGCTAATATCAATATGCCGAGTCGCAGCACCAATCCTTCCGCGTCGGCTAGCGCGACGTTCATCATCAGTCCGGTACCAATCATCCAACCGATGGATTGGGTAATCCAGACTATCGGTAAACTCGCCAAAATGACGGTCATAAAAAAAGTACCTGCAGAGATTGGCACGTTATACATTTGGCAGACCAAGGCTAATGCCACCACCAATCCAATCAAATTGGCAATTCCGACCGATTCGCGCCAGGCAGGGCCCGTTTGTTTTTTCCAAATCATTACGCCCAGTGCAACCCAAGAGCCGACCAGAGGCAGGACAGCGATAAGCAACCTCAGCCACCACGGGATAGCAGGCCATCCATTCGCGATGACCAAAACGACCCCCAATATTAAAGAAAAAAGGCCCAACACGGACCAAATAATCGCCGCTAGGGATTTGCGCCCCATGACAAAGGCCTGAGACAAATAGCGATTACGAATCGCTTCCGCTTGGTATTCGGAAATAATTCTGGCCGATTGCCATTCTTGGACCTGTTGGAACAACCAGTGGGTTCGGGGATGCCTCACAATTTATTCCAGTAGCTCTCCACCCTTAGCCCATTGATCCCGAGGTACTTCGTCGATTACCACATAGGTCGCGGCCTCAGGCTTCCCGGCAACACGCTTCATCGTATCGGTAACCTCTTTGACAATCTGTTCACGCTGATCGCGAGATAAAGTCCCGGCTACTTTAATGTTGATATACGGCATTAGCGTAAAGTCTCCTTCTTTGCATTTTCGGCTACTTTAGCACGAATTCGCGTCATAAGCCCGCGTAAATCACGGGGGTACCCCTGCAACATATCTGGGTAAACAACGAGTTCAGATACGTATCCCAATTCGTCCAACATATCGCTAAACCGAGTGTACGAATTTTGACTTGGATCCCCATCACTTGTCACAAGAACCAGGGCCGAATATTTATATTCCCCAATCGCCATATACTTGCGAACCAAGCTTTCAAGTTGGGTATTAAAAAACCCATAAAATCCAATGGCATTACGAAATTTTCGGGGATAAACCAACGCCGTTTCAACAGCCAAATTTGCGCCGGCACCCATCCCTACCAGAATTGAAGTGCCCGCATCAATACGATAATTGCGATCCAAATAATTGCGGATCGAAATAAGGTCTTGCCGATCTTCATCGGTGACTTTATCCCCCTGAGCCAAGGTGCTAGCTGGACATACCAAAATATACCCCAAGTCAGCTGCGATCGGTTGCCATACCCGCATCGACTCCATCGGTGTTTGCCGTGGCGACCCAACAACCATGAGAACCGGATATCGTTTCAGTGCATTATATTTGGGGGGGCATGACACCACGGCCGTTTTGACACCTACCACAATATGCGTGATTTTATCTTCTTGGGCACCCACGGCAGTCGCCATTAAAAGCGACGCTACTATTCCGATGAACCAGGATCTAATTTCCATTCAAACACCCTTTCTTCCATCTCAAAAATGGAAAGCTTCAAGTGCGTTGGTCGACGATTAATCGCAAACGTTAAGTAGCCCTCAAGATGATAATCATCGTGATTGGTCTCTTTCCAATGAGTGGGTTTAAATGGGAGGTCCCCCTGAATCGTCAAAATCGTGGTCTCTAGCGGATCCGCCTTAATGGCATCCAAATTCTGATAACTTTCCATTGCAATATGAAATGTCACTTCGGTGTCGGTTAATTTGTCGACGCCAACATCAATTTTCAATGCATTCTCGACCGTCGACTGGCTTTGCAATTCCTCCGGTTGGACATTCACAATGGCGAGCCCGCTGACCTTAGAGACGGCGCCCGATTTTGGGTCCGGTTTGACCACCCAAAGCGTGCACGATGTCACGGCAATCAGAATCGGTAAGTATAAAAAAACAATACGGCGAGTACTTTTACGCATTCACCCTCCGAAGGATTGAAAGAATGTCCCCCGCTGACGTAAATTTTTCCCTGGGCTTGCCTAATTTTTCTCCGTGTTCTTTTTCTATCTGATCAATGACCTTCCAGTCCGCATATGATACCCATTGAATCCGTCGTTGCTCCAGTAGTTTTTCAACAGCGGTAGGATCTGGACTCGCACACCCCGGCATTTGATCGACATTCGCCAATAGGGTTTCAATGGTTTCAGTGCTGCAGGGCTTGTTCGTTCCCAACACCCCCTTAGGCCCACGCTTAATCCATCCCGCGACATAAAGTGCCGGATCATTCCCAACTTGACCTTTTGTATTCGGAATGGTTCCCGATTTTTCATCGAATGGCATCCCTGGCATCGCCACGCCTTTGTATCCGATACTCTTGAAAACAAGGCCAGCATCTAACTCGACGCGGGTTCCTGTGCCAGTCGCCTGCTGCTTGCCCGCCTCACCGGTCAGCGTGTTCTTTTCCAACACAATTCGCGCAACGCGATCTACGCCTTGGATTTCGACTGGGCTTTCTAAGAATCGAATTGTTACGGTCTTATCACCGTCGGCCTTGGGTTCATCAACGTAATGACGGAGAACCGCCATGTTTTTTCGGGCCTTGGTATTAGTCTCACCATTTAGTTCGGTTTCACTTTCGGCATTCAGTACCATATCCGCCGGGTCAATCACAACTTTACAGCCTTCTAGCTCACCAAATTCTTTAATTTCAAGCTCGGTAAACGCCGATTGCACAGGACCTCGGCGTCCCACCAAGTGGATATTCTTAACCTTGCTCTTAGCCAGTTGATCCAATATAGCCTCGGGGATGTCGGTTTTTCTCAACTCCGAAATCGGTTTCGCCAAAATCCGGGTGACATCAATTGCCACGTTTCCTTGACCAACAACGACAACGGTTTCTTGCGACAAATCAAAGGTCAAGTGTTGGTAGTCCGGGTGACCGTTATACCACCCCACAAATTCCGTAGCCGCATGAACGCCCGGCAGGTCTTCACCTGGAATCCCGAGTTTTCGATCCGATTGTGCACCCATCGACACAATAATCGCGTCGTAATAAGTCCGCAATTCATCGATGGTGATGTCGGTGCCAATCGCAACATTTCCAAAGAACCGAAATCGATACTCATTGGCTGTCGCAACCCGTTCGTAATACGCACCGACACTTTTCATTTTTTGATGATCCGGTGCAACCCCCCCTCGCAACAATCCAAATGGCGTAGGAAGCCGATCAAAGGCGTCAATGGAAACAGTCAATGGTGATTTAAACAGCGCATCTGCCGCATAAAATCCACTTGGCCCGGCGCCCACAACGGCAACTCTTAAGGGACGTGATTCGGTACCGATTGTCATGATCTATATCCTCGCTTGATTATCTAAAATTATTCACACCGACATCAATGCCATAGTCTTTTGACCGTACCAATTTTATGACGGCCTGAAGCTCGTCAATGGACTTGGATGATACCCGAACCTGGTCACCCTGAATTTGGCTTTGTACCTTCAACTTGGCATCTTTAATGTCTTTTACAATTTCCTTAGCTTTTTCGATGGGAATTCCGTCTTGAATTTTGATCTCTTGCTTCGCGGTCCCGCCCAATGCGGATTTAATTTCGCCAAACGAAAGGGCTTTGAGCGAAATTTCTCGCTTCACAATTTTTTGTTTTAACACATCCCCCACGGCGGTCACTTTAAAATCGTCTGCAGCCGCAATCTGAATCAAATGATCCGATGGCTTAAATTCGATTTCACAGCCAGCATCTTTCAAATCATATCTTTGGGTAATTTCTTTTAAGGCTTGGTTCACCGCATTGGTAACTTCTTGCGGATCAACTTTAGAAGCAATATCAAACGAATGATCAGTGGCCATTGTAATCTCCTTCGGTGACGGTGACCCGGGGGGTCGAAATCGAAATCATATAATCATACGGATAAATCGAGGAATGTTGATCGGACCAATTCACCCCAATCGCATAGTTGCCGACAGGGCTCATTCCCACGGGTAAAACATCACCTGGGATATCATCGGCCTGGATCAACGTCCGCCCTGTAAATTCGTCTTCACACCGCGCACATCGACAGTTGAGCCGGAGATCCCGGGCGGGCAATTCATACTGACGATCACCAATCGAAATCACTACCGTATTCGGTTCATATAACTCAACCTTCGGAGCGATCATCTGCCCGTGTCGAATCCGGCTAATTTCGCGTACAACAGACTCGGATAACTGGGTAAACAACTTGCCGACTTCGGAATATGGATATTCGATTACATAGGGGGTGCCGCTGTCTCCTGCCGGGGAAACATCTGGGTGAATCGGAAATTCGAGCGTATTTTTGAACCCGAATTCATTTACAAGACTTTGAAGTGCACCGCGCCCAAATGGGTAATGCCGTTCCGTACAATTGTCGCAGTTGAAATAACTCATATTTTCGACAACGGCTACCGTTGGCACCTTCATACGATCAAACATCTCAATACCTTTGACGACATCCACGAAACTCAATCGTTGCGGGGTAGTCACAATAACCGCAGCCGTAATGGGAATTAATTGGGTTAACGTAATTTGGATATCCCCGGTGCCAGGAGGCATATCGATGACTAAATAATCCAACTCCCCCCAGTTTGTTTGGGTTAACAGTTGGTTAATGACCTGCGACACCATCGGCCCCCGCATTATGGCAGGGTTTTGATCGTCTTCTGGCCCAACGGTATAGGCAAAACTCATCAGTTTAACGCCCTTAAACTGGAGGGGTTTAATCAATTCACCATCAAAATAAAGCTCAGTTTTGGGCAAATACACCATCGTGGGCAAACTAGGCCCATACACATCCGCGTCAAAAATACCGACCTTTGCCCCGGCATTGGCCAACGAAAATGCCAAATTGACGGCTGTAGTCGATTTACCAACGCCACCCTTACAACTTGAAACCGCGATAACGTTGGAGACATTCGCGAGCCCCTTAGCCATCGGTTTGAGCCCCGTATACGATCGGGAGGACAGCCTAACCCGAACCTCATTGATACCATCTATTTTACCGACTAATTCCTCGGCCTGGGTCTTAAAGACATCCTTTACCGGGCAGGCCGGGGTCGTGAGTTCTAATGTAAATGAGGCAACTCCATCCGCAATGATGAGATTTTTGACAAATCCCAAGGACACAATATCTTGGTTTAAATCAGGGTCTTGAATTTGAGATAATTGATCGAGAATTTGCTGTTCGATTTGGGTGTTGGTCATGATAAAAACTCGTTAAATTCACCAATTTCATTGGCGTTATTAGATATAAACCGAACCTCGTCGGGCGCAGTTCCCTTGGCAATATGGTTGCTAATTTCCCCAATAATTTCCGAAGCAGGCCGGGTTATACCCCGAACGTCGAGATACACAATACCCTGTGTCGGAAGCGGTTGATCCAGACTTACAACGCGACCATCAGCAACCGTACCGGGTTCACCGACGACACACGTCAACCGGGTCATACCGGACGACCTTTAAGGACATTCGTCGTCGCCTCGGTGATTTCGACCGTAACAAAGTCGCCTACTTTATAAGAGCCTTTTGGGACAATCACAATGCGATTGGAATCGGTACGACCTTGGTAGTCATCCTCACTTTTCTTGGTAGATTCCTGTTCGATCAAGATTTCTTCGATTCGACCAACGTGAGCTTGATTTTTTTCAAGCGAAATCGCACGTTGGATCTCGTTCAAGATCACGATACGACGCGTTTTTTCGTCTTCGGTGACATCATCCTTTAATCGTCTAGCAGCCAGGGTATTGGGCCGTTCGGAATATTTAAAAATAAACGCGGTGTCAAACCGAACGCGCCGAACCACGTCAGCAGTGTCATCAAATTCTTCCGCAGTTTCGGTGGGGAATCCAACAATAATATCCGTAGACAATGACACCCCAGGGATGGTCGCCCGAATATGGTCCACCAGATCCAAGAATTCTTCCTTGGTATAGGTCCGATTCATTTTATCCAAGACACGGGTGTTACCGGCCTGAAGCGGCAAGTGAATTTGTTTGCAGATATTGGGACGCTCCGCCATCAATTTGAGCAATTTGGTTGGGAAGTCTTTGGGATGTGGAGAAGTAAACCGAATCCGCTTTACACCAGGAACATCACTCACCATCGCCATCAAGTCGGCAAAATCGGTGTCGTCATGTCGGTACGAGTTCACGTTTTGTCCCAGAAGCGTCACCTGGGAAAACCCGGCATCCACGAGTCGCCTGACCTCTTGAATCACAGAGTCAGGTGTTCGACTACGCTCCCGCCCCCGGGTATATGGCACCACGCAAAAGGTACAAAAATTGTTACATCCACGCATAATCGCAATCCAGGCATTCACGCCATCGTCACGGGTTGGAGTGATATCCGAATAGGTTTCAAATTCAGACAACGTCACATCAAATGTTTTGTCACCAGAATGCGACACTTCTTCAATCAATTTGGGTAGCTGTTTATAGCTATCTGGCCCGGCAATAAAGTCAATCTTGAGGCCAGGATCTTCCAATAATTTGGTTTTAAAGTTGGTCGCCATACATCCCAGAACCCCCACCAGGACGGGGTCGTTTTTTCGGCGGTTCTTAATCTCATGGACACGATTCATTACCTTGCGATCAGCGTTCTCACGAACTGTACAGGTATTCAACATGACCACATCGGCTTCGGTCTCATCAGTTACAATCTGATAATTCTCTTTTTTTAATATGGATCGAACGAGTTCGGAATCGTACTCGTTCATCTGGCAGCCGTAAGTTTCTATAAACACATTTTTTGTCATAAGTTCACCAAAGAACCGGTCATTTTATCGTGTTCAACATCGGTTAACAACACGGGGCAAACGGTATTGGTCAAGTCCCGATCACTCGTCACTGCAACCCTAATATAGGTCTCGGTTAATCCGACCCATTGGCCCCGCTTTTTTGCCTCAAAAAGGACCGATTGGGTTGTTCCTATCTGTTGGGTCATATAAAAGCGCTTTTTTCGGTCACTTAGATCGCGTAAGATCTTACTACGACGTTGGATTTCTGCGCCGGATACTTTGTCCGGTTGCTTTTGGCTTCGGGCGTACATCCGTTCGGAGTAACTAAAAACGTGAAAATAGGTAAAGGGTAACGACTCTAATAATCCGGCCGTTTGGTCAAATAGTTCGGAGGTTTCACCGGGGAACCCGACGATAACATCGGTACCCAAACCCAATCCCGGGACAACTTCAGTGACCCGATTTACAAAGTTTGTGAACTCAGTGACCGTATATTTTCGGCTCATACGTTCCAAAATTTCGTCTGTCCCACTTTGGATTGGAAGATGCAAATAGCGGCATAAGGCGTTATCCGCAGCCATCAGCTGAATCACTGCATCATCAACCGTTGTGGGTTCAATCGACGAAATACGGAGGCGGTTGAGCCCCGGCACCTTCATCATGCCATTCAGCAGATCTAAAAATGTGTGAGTACCGTCATTGTAGGTTCCGACATTGATCCCGGTTACCACCAATTCCTGGTGTCCCGCACCAACCAACGCAACCGTCTCGCGGATTGTATCGTCATAGTCGCGGCTACGCGCAGGCCCCCGAGCAAACGGGATTACGCAAAATGCACAATAAAAATCGCATCCATCTTGGACTTTAATATTGGCCCTCGTGTGTCGCGTATCCACAGCCGGGGTGTCGATTGTAAACGTTTCGCGAGTCATCTTAGGTACAATCACCTGGGGCGTTTCTACTGGGGTCGCCATCAAATCCATCAAATTCATTTTTTGGGCGTTACCGATCACCCATTGAACGTTAGGGAGTTTTAACAATTGATCTTTTAAAATCTGCGCCTGGCACCCGATTAGGGCAATTTTACAATCGGGATTGTCCCGAACAATTTTGGATACCAGCCGTCTCGTGTCTACATCCCCGTTTTCGGTAACGGTGCAGGTGTTCACAACCACGACATCTGGAGCATCAGTTAGGGGTACTACCGCATGGCCACCAGACAGGAAGGTTTGCTCCAAGGTGGCCGTTTCACTTTGATTAAGCCGACAGCCCTGATTGTAGAACGAAATTTTAGTCATATCGGCCCAGTGTATCTCTCGTTCTAAAAATCAGGAACACCAGATCAGCTCTAGATTTGAACAACATCCCGAATTTCGGGAATTTCTTCACGTAGGCGATTTTCGATTCCCATCTTCAAGGTAAGGGTCGAACTGGGGCATGAGCTACACGCACCTTGGAGCTGGAGCATAACAACCCCATCCTCGTAACTATGGAATGTAATGTCTCCGCCATCCATGGCAACCGCTGGCCGAATTTCATTGTCCAGAATTTGACGAATTCGAGACTCAATATCAGTCCCCCCACTTGCGGTCGACGCGGCAGTCAATAACGACACATCGACACCAATTGAATCACCGTCCAACTCTTTTTGAAGGGTTGAAATCACGGGTTCGGCCAAGTCCGTCCAATCAATCATATTGCTCTTGGTTACCGATACAAAATTGGTACCAACCAGAATCGCAGTAACACCATTGATCGCATACAACTTCAAGACCAAGGGCGAAGTTGCCGCTTTTTCACGATTTGAAAAATCGATACTTCCGTATTCCAACAACATTCGATCCACCACAAATTTCAACGTGTGGGGATTCGGGGTAATTTGAGCAGAAATATTTACAGCCATTATAACTCTCCTAAAAACTTATTCCGTACTAACGGTTTGGGTCGATGACCCTGCTAACGCATCTTCAATCGCTCGCCAGACCAACGCCGCACACTTGACTCGAACCGGGAATTTTTTGACCCCCTCCAATGCCGCCAATTTACCAAGGGCCTTTCGATCCGCATCGGTACTATCATCCGTCAAAAGCAACCTTAAAAACTGATCCTTTAAATTCAATACATCTGAGACAGATCGCCCTTCTATCGCACAGGTCATCAATGACCCACTCGACTTCGAAATTGCGCATCCAGACCCAACAAACATCGCTTTTTGAACGGTACCGTCGGCCACCTGCAACGTCACCTCATAATCGTCGCCACACAGCGGATTTACCCCATGAGAATAATGGCTATGAGGGTCCATTTTTCCAAAATTTCGGGGGCTTTTATTGTGATCCAAAATCAATTGTTGATACAAATCATCCAAGCGTCCCATTAAAAATACTCCCTGACCCTTTGCAAGGCCGCCACAAGTCGATCCACATCTGCCGGGGTATTGTATACCCCAAAAGAGGCCCTTACCGTCGCGGGCACCGCGTAAACACCCATCAACGGTTGCGCACAGTGGTGCCCCACCCGAACCGCGACACCTTCCATATCCAAAATGGTACCCACGTCGTGAGGGTGAACCCCTTCCATCACAAATGACACAATGGCCGATTTATTCGGTGCGCTTCCAATAAACCGAATTCCGCTCACAGCATCAAGTTGCGTCATCGCGTAGTTCAAAATCGCATGTTCATGAGATACCACATAGTCCCACCCAATTTCGCGAATAAAATCGATGGCCGCACCCAGTCCAATAATTTCGGTAAACGGCGGCGTACCTGCTTCAAATTTCGCAGGAAGCGGGGCAAATGTGGTCCGTTCAAACTGAACCGTCTCGATCATGTCACCGCCAAATTGATATGGTGGCAGTTGATCCATTAAGTCATAGCGACCAATCAATACCCCAACCCCGGTGGGACCGTACATCTTATGCGAAGAGAAACAATAAACGTCACATCCGATTTCCTGGACATCCACCGGGGTATGGGCGATGCCTTGCGCACCATCAACAACCACAATCGCACCAACTGCCTTCGCGAGACGGGTCATCTCGGCAATTGGATTCACCGTGCCTAAAACATTCGAGATATGAGGGAATGAAACCAATTTGGTGTTGTCGTTGATAAGCGCGCGATACCCATCCAAATCCACTTGGCCATCCGGCAAAATGGGCGCTACTCTTAGCACCACTCCCATTGATTCAGCCACCTGTTGCCAGGGCACGATGTTGGCATGATGCTCCATTTGGGTAATGAGAATTTCATCGCCCGCCTTAATTTTGGATTTACTCACAACCGTTGCAATTAAATTCAACGCTCCCGTAGTACCCGAGGTGAAAATCACTTCTTCTGGACGACGCGCATTTACAAATTGTGCAATTGACCGACGAACGGCTTCGCAAAACTCCGTCGATTCCTGGCTCATCAGATATACGCCCCGATGAACGGTGGCATATTCATCTGTCAAAAATCGAGTGATTCGGTCGATCACAGACTGTGGTTTTTGGGTCGTTGCCCCATTGTCCAAATATACTAACGGACGATCGTGTACGCGCCGGCGCAATACCGGAAATTGATTACGAATACGCTCGGTCGTCTCAAAAATTCTCATAAGGCAGTTACTGTCTCGAAAAATTTTTGTACCGCATCACGGGCAAAAACAGATACGGATTCCAAACTCATTTGATCGGATACTTCATCTGCGAATCCAGTCATCAAAACAGCTCTGGCTTCGGTGGGTGAAATGCCTCGACTTCGGAGATAATAAATCTGATCGTCATCGAGTTGACTCATGGTTGCGCCATGGGCACATTTCACATCGTCAGCAAAAATCGACAATTGAGGCCGAGACAACGCCCGCGCATGATCAGACAACACCATATTTTGGTTAGATTGGCTTGAGTCGGTTTGTTGTGCACCGGGCGCCACATATACAAGCCCCTTAAATTCGGAGACCGCAGACCCGGACAGAATTGACTTCACAAGCTGACGACTTTCGCCATCGGTAGCCAGATGTTCGAGGTGAGTATGAATATAATTCTGAGAGTGTCCGGTTCCTAAATTCAACGCAGTTAGTTGCGTTTTAGCCGCCTTACCCTCGTGACGAACTCGGATATTCCGAATGCCGACCCCCTCAATCCGATCAACACCTACCCATTCAAAATGACTTTCGGAACCCTGACGAACCAAGCAAGTCGAGGATAGCAATGGCGCTGAATTGGTCTGAATCTCATTTATGATGCACCGGGCAGTTGGGGCCAGTTGGACAGCGATACAAACGTGCCCCGGAACGGCACCTGTTGAGACCAGGGAAATATCCAACTCGTTTCCCTCTGCAACGGATACAACGATAGGCACAGACGATGGTGTGGTTGCACCAATGGCCAAATACAATTGACCGTGCCCATTGACGATCAACGCATCGCTCGCTGACGTCAAGGTATTGAGCGCCCCAATCTGGTCGTTCAATGTTGCAACATCCCATCCGAATACAGCACCGAAGTCGTCCGATGTTTCAGACGCCCGCCGAACTATTACCGTATCAGAACAAGTCCATTGCACGGGGAAAGATCCGGTAACCGGGATTGGCCATTTGGAGCGATCTGTATATCGCCATTCTTCGGCTACGGATCTTCGGAAGTCGTCCGATTGAAGCTGGGCCCGGGCCTGTTGGGCCAAATGCCCTAACGTTGGGTTCATTGTCATTGCCGTCATTATGCGTTGGTCGCTTCCATTAGCCAGTCATACCCACGTTCTTCGACTTCGAGCGCAAGTTCACGGCCGCCCGATTTCACAATACGTCCGTCCACCATAATATGCACCACATCAGGGACAATATACGTTAGCAACCGTTGGTAATGAGTAATCACTAAAAATGACCGTTCTGGACTTCGCAATTGATTAACGGCTTCAGCGACGATTCTCAGAGCATCAATGTCCAACCCCGAATCTATTTCGTCCAAAATCGCGAGTCGTGGCGCCAATATTGCCATCTGCAAAATTTCATTTCGCTTTTTTTCGCCACCCGAAAATCCATGATTCACCGCGCGTGACAAAAAGTCGTCGTTCATCTCCACTAATGCTAATTTTTCGGCCACTATTTGCGCAAAATCGAAGGCGTCTACTTCGGATTCTCCCCGTGATTTACGTTTTGCGTTGTATGCCATCCGAATAAAACTTTCGTTATTAACGCCTGGAATTTCGACCGGGTACTGAAACGCCAAAAATACGCCAGCATTCGCCCGCTCTTCCGGATCCATCTCCAACAACTCTTGGCCGTAAAACTGGATTGAGCCGCCCGTTACCTCATAATGCGGATGCCCCGTTAACACCTTAGACAAGGTGCTTTTCCCGGATCCATTTGGTCCCATAATGGCATGAACTTCACCCGGTTTAATTGCGAGTGACAGCCCCTTCACAATCGTCTGTTCCTCAATTTTGGCCACTAATTCTTTGATCTCTAACATGGTCACTCCTACCCCACCGAATTTTCTAATTTAAGACCCAATAACTGGGTCGCTTCGACGGCAAATTCCGTCGGTAATTCTTTAAATACATCCTGGCAAAATCCATTAATGATTGTCGCCATTGCGTCTTCCGCCCGAATTCCACGTTGTTGGAAAAAAAATAATTGTTCTTCGGTAACCTTCAATGTTGAGGCTTCATGCCCAACACTAGCAGTCCCGTTTCGAACGTCAATATAGGGCAACGTCGTTGCGCTACACTTGTCGCCAATCAGCATCGAATCACATTGGGTGAAGTTGTGCGCCCCGTGAGCCGATTTATTCATCTGGACCAATCCGCGATAGGTATTATTCGACTTGCCGGCAGAAATACCTTTGGAGACGATGGTGCTTCGGGTCCCTTTGCCGATATGAATCATCTTTGTCCCGGTATCCGCTTGTTGGTGATGATTGGTAAGTGCCACCGAATAAAATTCGCCAACTGATTCGTCCCCGATCAACACACACGATGGGTATTTCCAGGTAATCGCCGAACCGGTTTCGATTTGGGTCCAAGAAATTTTTGACTTTTTACCCGCACATTTTCCACGCTTGGTCACAAAATTATAAATGCCCCCCTTGCCGGATTGAGGATCACCCGCGTACCAATTCTGAACGGTTGAATATTTGATACTGGCGTTCTCAAGGGCAACCAATTCGACTACTGCCGCATGAAGTTGATTGGTATCAAATTGTGGCGCGGTACACCCTTCCAGATAACTCACTTGGGCATTTTCTTCACAGATGATGAGCGTTCGTTCGAACTGCCCAGACTCCTGAGTATTAATCCGGAAATAGGTCGACAACTCCATCGGACAAATGGTGTCTTTTGGTACAAAGACAAAGCTCCCATCCGAAAATACGGCCGCATTTAATGCCGCATAATAGTTATCTGTATGTGGAACGACCGACCCCAAGTAAGCTTTAACCAAGTCTGGATAGTCATGGACCGCCTCGGAAATCGGACAAAAAACAACGCCAGCGTCTAACAATTTACGCTTAAAGGTCGTGGCCACAGAAACGCTGTCAAAAATGGCATCCACCGCAACGTTGGCGAGTTTTTTTTGCTCGGACAATGGAATCCCTAATTTTTCAAACGTCTTTAGCAGCTCGGGGTCAACCTCATCCAAACTATTGAGTTTTTTGACCTCTTTGGGTGCGGCATAGTAGGCAATATCCTGGAAATCAATCTCGGGATACGAGACATTATGCCATTTGGGCTCGGTAAGGGTTAGCCAATGTCGGTAGGCTTTTAGCCGGAATTCCAACATGAATTCGGGCTCTTTTTTTCGCTCAGAAATTTTCCGAACAACATCCTCGGACAATCCCTTCGGAAACACATCTGTGGCGATATCACTCTTAAATCCATACTGGTATTCCCGTTCGGTAATATCTTCAATTAACTTCTGGCTCATCGTACTTGTCCTATCGCAAAACTGGATATTTTTTTCTTTTCCAAAATGGTATCGATCTGACGTTGGACATCCCCTAACGCTGTCTTGAGCTGACAAATCCCATTTAGGCTACAAAAGTCTTTATTTACGAGACATTCGGTCAATCGAGTTGGTCCATCGATGACGTCAATCACGGTTTTGAGTGAAATTTGATCCGGCCGTCGCAACAATCCCACGCCCCCATTTTTACCTTGGCGGGTTTGCAATATTTGGGCCTTTGCCAATGCCTGAACAATCTTGGATAAGTTGTTATACGGAATCAACAACCGCTCGGACAACAGCGGCATCGTGGCCCCTTTTCCTTGCGGAGACGCCAAATAAATCACAATTCGCAATGCAAAATCAGCTGACTTTGTTAATTTCATAGTTCAAAACCAGCACCATATATACCAGTTTTGGCGACAAATTAAAATGCCGTTAGACGTTTACGTAGCAAAAGCTCCAGATCTACAATGGCTATTAATCTGGTGCCTTACCAAGCAGCTCCAGAGGATTTTTAGGGTGTGATGTTTGGAATAATAATTTTTTTGGAGATAATTAATGATATTGACCCAGTTCCCCCGATTTAATTTGGCCCACCTCCCGACCCCTCTCGAAAAACTGACAAATTTATCAAAATTCTTAAATATTAATTTGTACATCAAACGCGACGACTTAACGGGGCTAGCGGGTGGGGGAAATAAAGTTCGAAAACTTGAATTTTTAATCGGTGATGCACTATCTAAGGGTGCGAATGTGATTCTAACCCAGGGTGCGGTACAGTCAAATCACGTGCGTCAAACCATTGCGGCCGCATCAAAATCCGGACTAGAAACCCACGTTATTCTGGAGCGACGCGTCCCAGACACGGACGATTGGTTTGAACTGACCGGCAACGTATTCCTTGATCATCTGTTAGGGGTTCGCTCAATCCAATTTGTCGAATCAGGAGCCAATATTCAATTGGAATTGGAGAAAACAAAAGCCCATTTAGAAGCTGAAGGAAAACGTCCCTATATTATTCCGGGAGGAGGTTCCAATTCGATCGGTGCGTTGGGGTATGTTAACGCAGCTCTCGAGTTGACCTGCCAATTCAATACGCTCGGCATACATCCCGATTACGTGATAACAGCCAGCGGCAGTAGTGGTACTCATGTGGGCCTTGCCACCGGCTTTCATGGGTTACGATCCCCAGTCGGTTTGATCGGCATTAGCGTTCGGCAACCCAAAGATGTTCAGGAAAACAAGGTATATCAAGAATCACTTTTGGTTGGACGCCTCTTAAATATTCCAGATATTTCAAAAGACCGGATCACCGTCAATAGTGACTATATTGGTGAAGGCTATGGCATTTCCACCAACCAGTCCAAAGCTGCGATTGTACTCGCTGCCCGAAAAGAAGGACTTTTCTTGGATCCCACGTACACGGGAAAGGCATTTTCAGGACTCATCGATTTGGTCCAAACTGGAATGATCCCGGCGGGGTCAACCGTCGTTTTTGTACACACTGGTGGTGACTTTGGTCTTTTCGCATACCAAACAGAGTTGTTGTCGTTCATTCAATCCGATGTGTCTACAAAGGTTAAAGTCACCGGGTAGGATATAGCCTTGCACATCAATAATTGCACAGAACCGATGACAAAACGAATTCGAACCATTTTTTTGAAATTTTTGATTCCCTCGCGACGATAACGGCTCGTCAATAGCATGCGTACTGATTAGGGGAATCAATTAAATGGGGGGATTGTACATGTTTGCAAGTCTTTCAACGCTGGGTGCAACGCATAATTTTAAACCAGGGTCTTCAAATGGTACCACGCAAAACTCGACGACAAATATCACGAATCCGATGGTCACGACGCGATCGATTTCGCAGATTCGGCTAAGCGTTGAGAATCAAAATCCGATACACATTGATTTTAAGCCCCCAATTCAACAAATGGGGCCTGCGGACACCGCGGCTCAAAGGATCGTTGTGCAACTTAAAAATGCAGCACGAGCGGGGTCCGTTCCCCGAGTGGATATTGCCCAATTGACGGAACACCTGACCGCGTATTTGGCAAACAATCCGAATCAATCATTAAATAATTTGTCGACATCGGTTAAAGGGAACAAGATTAAAATTGCTGTGGGTAACTTCCGGTATTATGCCATAACCGAGGGACGGGACCACTATGAAGGACAGTTCAGAAAGACTGAATCGGGCAAATCTAAAACGCTGGTGTTTGTGAAACACGAAAATCTTGATGGAGCGTTTAAGCGCGTCGGAACCTTTGGTTTGGTCACCGACGCGGGGAGTAAATCCGTGTTGCTTGACGGGCGAATTGAATACCGAACGGGTCTGATCCTAGAGGGCAAATTTAAATATGATCCGAAGCCTCAGCAAATGGTATTAACAGCAGGGAAAATGATCTATCCAGATGGGACGGGTGTTGAAGGGAGCTTCGAGACCGACGAAAAAAACGTCACTCGGCTTGAGATTGGCACGGTGACATTTCCCGGAGCCAAAGGCGTTCTACGAGGTCGGTTTGTACATTCGGGATTAAAAGGTCGACTATCAGATGGTTCGATGATTAACAAAAGCGGGACCGTGGTTATATCAAATCAGCAGCGGGTAATGTAACTAAGTCGACCAAACCGGGTGGATTTGACCGTACAAAAGAGTGATATACCCCTAGGATGAAATATATCGATCAATAAAATCGATAACGAAATAAACCAATTTAATCCTGGGGGAGACCCCCACGATGCACACCACACCCCCTCGTTACGCAAACCAGATATCCGACTCGTCTTCATCTAATGCCGGAATACCCCCCACGTTTAGTCGTACTTTGGCAACCCCCGTCGTGTCTATACTACACAGCTTTGTAAAAGCAGTTGGCCTGACGGCGACAAAAACAGACCGATTGGCTGATTCGGTGACGATACAAGTTTTTCCGCGTCAGCGAAAGACTGCGTTCGAGGCCTTCACAATTCACATACTCACCAAACATGGAATAACTCCTGACAAACAACAAGAGCTCTTGCTTAAACATTTACCGGTAATCAAAACGAAAATGGCGCCTCACTATCCCGCTGAGTACTTTTTGTTGACCACCGAATGTCTGGCGTCGTCGTCATTGAATTCAGAGATCAAGACAGCGCTAATCGAGCAACAACTTTTATTGCCCACTAGAACCACTCCGGTCACCTTAGAAACCGTATTAAACAAGGCTCCGTCATTCGATTCATTACACCCTACCGAGAAAGAGTACGTGTGTATCCTAGTCAGAGACGCATTAGACGCTGAGACCAAGTCTTTACTCGATAAGGTAACCGGTATCAACGGTAAGTTTGATATCAATTCCGCTGTAGATCTCATTCTGGATGCAGGTCTTTCTAGTGCGAAAGATACACTGAGCCAGCTCTGGGCAATCGGCCAGGTCACGCGGGAACGAGGTTCCGTCGAAAGTACGTTGAAGCGAATAGGTTACCGACCGTCAGTATCGCAGGAAATTGCGGAATCCTTCAGCAATTTATCTGACTCCTCAAAACCGCAGGTACTATCCAACTTAGTCGACCAAATTCTAAACAAAGTAACTTCTAGCAACCAAGAAAAATTGGACACCTTGATCGAGCGGCTACCGACGGTCAGAGCGACGTTTGGGCCGTTTAAGGAATACCTCGACCATATGAAGCGTATCATCGATCGGCATGTGTTGGCCGGTACCGCAGACAAGGCATTGGTCGATCGATTAATCGCGCATGGACATTTGGCCGGGGACCGTGCCGATTCTGGAGTGGCATTAAGATGCGCATGTTTAGTACACCCCGCCGGTATTTCGACAATGAATCGTACCGAACTCACCCACGTCCAAAATGCACTTTCAGAAGGAATGTCGCTCGACGAACGTGCAGAAATGGCTGATCTATTCCCGCAGAAATATACTCAGACCGAAATCATTATGTGCCTAATCGCAAAACGACAATACAACGAGGAGTTGAGCTTCGGAAATCTATTCAAGTTGCTACAACGTGGCCACGAGATGGTGAATACGCTCCAATCAGACACCCCCTTTCGACTCCGAGAGGACGGTGAAGATGTCCCCGCGTTCATGTGGTTTCTGAAGGCGAAAGAAGGCACCCATATGTCAATAAAGGGATCATCCGGTGTTACCTTCAGACAAGGAGAATCAGGTCGATTTATTCAAAAATTTATCGATGCAGGCGGACAACCCCGGATATCAACACACTATCCCGTCACTCGGATTGCCGGCACTACAGCGGACCAAGGATGGGGAAAAGATGTCCCAAGCGAAGAATTACGACTAAAGACACCGTTCGGTCTGGGATCAATTTTGATTCATCCAATTGTAAAAAGTGGGCAAGACTTAATTTTCATCAAAGAGTTAACCGTGATTTTAAACGGTAACGACTTGAAGGGTTTTTTGAAAATGGCGCCGGACATCGCACATGGAACGATTATCGAACTCATGCAAGAAAATACCGGACAGCCTCTCACCGAAATCCAAGTCGCACGAAGACTGCAAGCGATCGGTCGATTCGATTTCGATCTCGGAATTAAGTTTGAAAGCTCCGGATTCGGTGACACGACCGCGCAACAGGTAGCCCATTCGGCAGGGTCCGGAGCCGGTGCGTTGGTCGGATTAAGACCCGACCTTATTTGCAAAAAATCCTCTGAGCTTAAACTCGCACTCGAAGCACGTGGACGAAAAGGTCCCGATTATAAATCTAGGCGCGAATTTACTGACGATTTCGGGTCGGAAATTGCAGGTTCGATCAACCAACTCGCGCTACTTATTCCCGGCTACGACGTCCAATCGGTAAACCAATGGAAACCCGAAGAGTTAAAGTTATCAACAACGGTTACCTCGGGTGGAACGTTTACAGAACTGATTACCGACGCAGAAAAATATATTGCGGGTTTAATTGATAGGGGTGACTCGATTTCAGAAATGGAAACCCGTCATTTGCAAGACGTCAGAGAACTCGTTGCGACAATAAAATCGACACTGCAGATTTCTGGCGACGATGTACTACGCGAAGGGAATGAACATCGAATTAATGTTGAAACTGGATATATCGCACCGCCCCGATCAGTGTCACGCTCTGGCTCGAGGCCAACCTCTCCGTGTTACGACTTTGAGGTTTCCGGATCATCTGATTCGAGTGGGGAGATACTCAAACATCTACACCTTGATCCAGACACAGGATTTCCCGATCGCCAAGAAAGCAAGTACGGCAGCTAAAAGCGTCGTTATAGCGCATTGGCACTTTGAGATCTTGGTGCACTGATAACATCGGGAACGTCAACGGAATCTGCCATTTTGAGTCGATCAATCGATAGACTTTGTCCAATGGTAATCGATTTGACGATACTTTCTGATGTTCCAGTGGCGGTCTGTCCAACGGTGAGACCTTGGGCGCTGATCGATCGGGAGGACTCACTTGAGTCAATCGATACAATGGAAATAGTTTGAGTGAAATTTCTGGGATTACTCAATATCTCTTTTCGAGAATCTTCCCGTGATGGGTCGAGTTTCGATAAAACATCCGGTTTAAGCGTTTCTGTAATCACAATTTTTTGGGAGCCAGGGTCAAAATTTTGAAGTGCGGTTTTAAATTCGGCAAGCTCGGCTGCCCCCGATAATGGACCGGTGCCTTGGAACTGCGATCGTTGTTGTACGACCTTGTCGATATCCCCCATATTAACGAGGACGGCCAATCGTTCTTCTCCGAGCGATTTTCCTGATGCGCTCAACTGGTTCCCGTTACTCGTAAAGGATAATGTTTCTTCCTCAGAGTAAGCCAACACCACTTGGCCTTGGGTTTTGCCTGCCGTTTGGGGTTCTCCTGAGGTTCTCTGCGTAACGGACCTTGAGGTTTCCATCGATCGCGAGTCTACGGAGGTCCCAAGTGCGGAGATATCGGTCTCATATTTTCGGCTTGAAGTAATGGCGGTTTCGGTCCATTTGGCACCTGAATCGTTACCTTGAACGGTGCTTGATTTGTGTCCGAACTCAATTGCGCCTCCTGCGGTCAAGACGCCGCCCAAACCGATTGCGCCCCCGACATCGATTCCCGCACTTCCCCGTCCGCTGACTTGGGTCGCCTTGCTGGTTTCGGGGCTGTCTTGGGTATAAGCCAACGCAAGCTTGGCATTGCCTTGTTTGATTGCGGCCAAAAATCCTGCTGCGTCACTGGGTGTTTCAAAATTGAAGGTCAGGCCTCTTTCACCCCCGACCGAGCCACCCAGACTCGCGGATAAGGTGCTAAGAAACCCGCCAGACACATCCCCGCTGACTGATTTTCCTTGGGTAACAGTAATTGAAAACTTGCCCCCGCTGTTGGCGATCGTCATTTTGTCTTCGCTGTCGCCTCGTAGTGACGCGCTGACATCGAACATCCCGATCATGCCCCCAGCGTCAGCTTGGATAAAGGTGTTGAGCCCGATAGCCCGCGACGAACCAGACTCCATGTCCGACATGACGCTGGTCAAACTTTCATGCGCGGATTCAAACGCAACGCCCGCTTGCTTGGCTTCCACGTCTTTCTTTTGTGACGAGGTAATGTGAACCTCCGAGGCTAGTCCTTTTAGAGTTCCGGTAATATCTGCCGCAAATTGCGTGATTAAACTTTTGCTCATAGCGGTGGTAGCCGCAGTAATTGGGGTGCCGGCCTTAGTCAAACTGTCATTGACCGCCTGCTGGATCGCATCTTGAACTTCGGGTTTTGAAAGCTCAGTTTGGACCAATTCTACTTTTTGAGAGTCGCTTAATGCCGATGTGGCAGTCTGTTGCACATCTGACAAAATTTTCCCGATTTCGGTGTTGATTGCGCCTTGCATGGTCCGTTGCGTGGTCGTTGTGACACCTTCTCTCGCGGCGATTTGGGTCAAACGGGCTGCATCTTTGGCAATTGCGCCATCGCCATCTTTCGCTAATTTTTCCATTGCGCGGGTCAATCTCTGGCCCACTGTTTCTCTGCCATCGCCGCCGGGGGCAACAGTTTTAGATTGAATGGCGGCCAAAAACGAGTTCAAATCTGCGTCGTTGGCAGACTTTCCGGTTTCGACGGCACGTTGCGTAACGGCGTCGGTGGTAGCGGAATGGGTTCGGTCCGCTTTCTGTAATGAACCTGCACCTGTACCTAAATAGCGCTCGGCTTGTTGTTTGGATAGATCTCCAACGACGGTTGACTGAATTGATCCGTCGTCGCTGCGAGTCAATTTCACATACCTCAATTTTTCGGTACCCGATTCCGTAGTATAGGCCTCAATCCGACCGGGCATTAAACCGGCCTTGGCAAATTTGTTTGCATCACTCGATACGTAACCTTTTTCGCCAGCGACAAACGCGAGTTTAATGGTGATCTCGTCGTCAATTATTTTGGATGTCGTATGGTCCACCGTGACTGATGACCCCGTAGCTCGATAAATGTTGCTGAGTTTAGACGCTAGACTTAATTCATCGGCCATAAGTTGTTTGTTTTGCCATAACTGCAAATGTTCATGTGTGACTGTTTTTCCCCCAACTTGTTGGCCGAGTGCGAAGTCTTGCAACGTATCCATCGCGGCTTTAACTTGTTGTAAACTTTCGAGTTTACTTGCAGCCCGTTCGGTAGTTTGGGCATTCTTTGACACTACAGTACGGATATCGGTCGCTATGCCCGCAGTCACCTTGTCCAATTTGTGAGCGGCGCCCGTAAATCGATCCGCTACCGTTCGGTCACCGGTATCTGCGGCTCTCGCCTGCAAGACGCTATTGTGACCAGCCAACGCATTCGAGAGGGAATTGTCGAACGTATTATTAAACGCATCTTTTAAAGCGGCATTTGAACTGATCGTCTTTGAAAACTCTTCGAGGCGACCCACAATTTGTTCAAAATGCTTGCTGTTTTTGACGCCAAGTTGTGCGTCTTGCACAAACGTATCAACCTTGTCTGCCGTGGTGAGCCCACAAGCAACCAGTTGGTCTTTGGTCTTTTGTGAGACGGGCAATGGTTCTGATCGGCCGGATTCAGACCGGGGTGGAACAAGGGCTTCGCCATCCAATAGACGGTTTTGAAGGGTGATAATTTGGGCCAACAAATGGTCGACATTCCGAATCGTGACATGTTGTTTGATCGCGCTTACGGTTTCGGCCGTGAATTTCACCGATGCAAGCGAGTTTAATGGACTTGCCATTTTTCCCTCTGAATTAATTTCACCGACCAATGCCTTGGTCGCGTGGTGCAGGCGGTGTTGGGCTTCTGTTGCGCCGGGTTTAACCAATGCGGCTTTTTCGGACGCTTGTCCAATCGCCACCAGGGTATGTTCGGCAACAATTGGGCTTTCTGCTCGTCCTGGAGCGGCGGGTAACTGGGTGTCTGCGATGGTTCGTAAGGCTTGATACTGGGTAATTTGGCTGTCCCCCTTAAACGCAAGTTCCACAAAATCATTGAGTCCCTTATCCGTATGAAACTGATCGGAACATTGGCCCAGTTTTTGCATGAATGCGGTGTCGTAGCCATTGGTTTCGCTAAGGCCGCCATGTTGGTAAATTTGGAGTGTCAGGTCTTTATTCGCCGAAGTCAGTTTGTCGAAGCGTTGGGGGCCGATATTTTCCGCCGCGTGATCCATGCGTGCCAAGTTTTTAAGGGCGCCTGCAGAATGGGTTCCGGACGCATCCAATGTCCTGACTGCGACTTGTTCAGCCTTGATTTCGGATGAACTCAATGACGATACATGGTGATTACTGCCGATTGCGTCACAGGTTTTTTGGACCAATTCGCCCTTAATTTCTCTGAGTTGGGAGCCACTCACACCGATATCCGATAGTTGAGTTGCCACGGCCGGCGAATCCAATTTGGCGACTTGGCCTTTGAGTGCGGTAATTCCTTCTTTAGACGGTGTCACCGTATCAATCGCGGCATGGTGGCCCTTAAACCCAGATACAACAATGTCGGTCATCATTGCCTTGGCTTCGGAGTCGGTTAATCGCCGAACCCCAGTCCCGGCGTCTTTAAATTCTTGAACGTACTCGGCTGCTTTCGCCAATGGGGAATGATCCACATGTCCGGTCGCCATTCCGGACAATGGCCCCATCATGGTGTGGGACCCACGCGGACCTTCCATCATGGATGGCGACTCTGTAATTCGTTCTTGGAGCTTTACCTGCCGCTCGACGATGTTTTTGAGCAGTGCTTTATCTTGCGGTGCAAGATGAGGTAGATCGAGTGCGCGATCCACGTTCGCGCTACGTGATGCTGGGCTGGGGTCCTTGGCCGCCTGAGCGACTGCTTGCCGAATTTCAGACGACGGATTGCTGAGGCTCTGGATCGCCTGGTCAAAGGCGTCTGCCCGCTTGATGAATTGATCCAGAGACTTGATCGCATCGGTTGCAACAGTCGCGCTTGCTTTCCCGATCGGGCTGGTATCGGATAAGGATGTTTTGACCGCTTCTAATCCCGCTTTGGCTTGGTCTAATTTTGCCCTATTTTCGGGCGTCGGGCTCTCCGAATACACCGCTTGCGCCGCCGTCGCCGTCGCCTGGCTGCCACGAAGCTCTTTTAATTGGGTCAAATCCTTTAATGCCGCCGAAACTTGTTCCATTCCAGCTGTCTTGGCGGCGCCGTCGGGACCCTTGGACAAGGATTCAATCCCGGACTTTAAAAATTGAATACCCGAGTCAATTTCGTGTTCGGTTGGCAGTTTAATGGCCATGTTTTTGGCAAACCTGTCGATCGTCGAAGTTATTTTTTCGAGGAGTTGGGTTGGAGCGACGGTTTGGGCCAACTTTGGTGCCGGTGCACCTTCCAATGAGGCCGTCGGCCCGGGCGCCGGCTTAGGTGATCCCCCCCCGGTGAAAAACGCGACAACGCTTTTAAAAAATCCAATAACGCGATCCATAAACGAGGGCGTTACTTTAACTTCTTTAATCCCTCCGGTTGCGTCAACTCCCTGAGATTGCTTCGCAACGATCTTCGATAATCCTTTGGCCTGTTCAACAGTCGGCGCGAACCGATTGGTAGGAACTGAATTAGGTATCACATTCATATCCGTAGTTCCTTTGCTTTAATCCGGACACGGACTTCGCCGGATTCCATTTTTTTCAAAAATCGGTCGATTTTAGTGGTGAAAGCCTGCGTATGGTGATTCGGAGTCTCAATTCCGTTTTCCGTTAAAAATCCGGTTTCAAATACGAAAATCGTTGTGGTGATCTCATTCTCGGACCGCTCGGCCCATCGCAATTCTTTTGCATTTAAGGTAACCTTGACGTCACAACCATCACCATTAAATCCAAAAATAAGATGCTCAGCGTTTTCAGTAGTAAGGAACTGTCGAAGCTGAATAGCCAAATCCGCAAGTGGCTGTGGCTTCAATTTCATCGGCTGGTTGAGTGACAAAATGCCATCTCGAAGTGATAACTGAACGACATCAATAAGCCGAGTTGTTTCCATTTATAGCCCCACCCCACAACTCAACACACCCACTCCGAATAGGGTCGTAAAGAGCAAGATTGCCTGTGCCATCAAGGTCACAATCAAATACGCAAGCCCCCCATATCCAGCCGATTTCTCGGGAACAATCCACGTGTAGATTCCCCCTAATATCGAACAGAATATCAATCCAATAAACAGTCCAATGATGCCTGAAATACCCAGAATGAATAACAATATCAGCGTAATACCAAAAGCACTAAAGGCCACAAAAAAGCTGGTTTTAAATGCGTCAGTTGTCACCGATTGAACCCCGCGATGATATTCTGGAAGTCGGAGACCTTGCATAATCGCCCCGCCGTCTACCAACTGACTATCGGCATCGTGAAATAGTCGCAATTCGATATTAGTCTGGGTACGTTGTACATATGCCCCCATGCCCAAGATGATCCAAATCGACGTCAAAATTCCGATCAAAAACAACCCATCCGTTGGGGAACTATGAATCAATCGTTCGATATCGCCAATATGATACAGAGACGCATGTTTATCGCCTATTTGGGACATTTTTGACGCGATTTGAGGATGATGAATTGTCGTTAGCCAGTACGGCACCAAGTTAAAAAAGGTAAAAAAGAGAAAAATCAACGAACACGTTGAAATGATAACGGAATACGGCAATTTGGCAGGCGGGCGATCATCCATTCCCGATAGGTCAATCTGCAAAATTCGGGCGTTACTTTGCGTCAACCTCAGCAAGTTCGACTTCAAATCGGATGCAACATCGGGCAATGTAACACTCATCAGCGTCACAGCCCCGACGGAAATACCCGCAAGCGCATTGAGCAACGTTGGATGGACATCGGCACAGAGAAAAAGACCAACACCCCATATTACGGTCAATGTGACCGTGACCATCACCTGACTCAACGACGCAACCCTCTCCTTTTGAGTCTGTACAAACGCCAATGCCATGACAAACGCCAGGGTCAATCCAACCTGAATGAATACCGTCCAAGACGTCAGCCCAAATACCGTGGTCAGTGCGGTCAACCCACCAATAACGATCGCCGCACATGCTGTTTGGCGACTCCGGGTGCGCAGAGATAGAAGGCTCACCACACACAGAGCGAGCAGTCCGAAAATCGTGATAATAAACGGAAGCCGGATCGTACCAAGGTCGTACAGGAGAGGATTTTCCCGTACCGCCGCTAGCAGAATCGCAGTCGCAGCCAACACGACGGTCAAACATGTATTCATCATCCGACTCAACTGGCCCCATATCTCATCCGCATACTGAGACAGATGGCACGCAAGGCTCAACGGATTTCGAAGGTCGTCTGCATTTACCTCCGGGTGCGCGAGATTGATCCGGGACGATGCCTCACCGGTCGTATGACGCATTAGTTGAGTGGTGAACTTCACCAAATAGGTCTGAATCATAATCCCGAAGCAGAATGCCAACAAAATAACTCCGGCTTCCGACTGCGCCATATTCTGAAATCCAATATGCGATCGGGTGGCCTCGGTCCAGGCACCGTTCAAACCGGCACGATGCATCAATCTGGCGCCCGCCCCGAAGACATTAAACCGAACAATCAAGTGAAAAATTGCGAGCCAATACGACAACAATAACGTCAAAATTCCAAGTGGAATTAAGGTAAACGCCCACCCGAGCCGAGACGAATTTTGGACACACAGGTCGGGGGATTGAATGGCTTGTTGCAGAAGATCCCCTGAAAGTTGAGTGCTTTTTCGAATCGCAAAATACCCGATGATAGACGACCATACGACACCCCAGACAATCAAGGCGGGTAACATCGCAACATGAAGCCCGACGATCGACAGTACAACCGACCCTGCAACCAAGATACCGACCGTCATCCCAACCAAAATCAAATGACGTTGTAAAAAAACACGGGTCGAATCGCGCAAATACGATGTAATGGCGTCGACACTTTCATGCAACGCATCTGTTTCCGGTCGCAGGCGCCTTAAATGAAAAAAGCCAGTCAATATCGACGTCATCGACAATACGGGTATGGCAAAAAACAGCCAATGTAAGTGGGTCATTGTACAAGCTCCCCAATCAAAATAGAGTTGATATGGGGAGCATATTCCCAAATTTACGGTATTTTACACATTGTCGATGCGCCCATGGCCGTACGGGGCGATTAGAACTCCTCGGGAAGCGCCGTTATTCGTTTGTAGTGGTCATATTCGGCACGCAATTGGTCTTGGGTCACGCGCTCCAACATCCCCAAGGTAAAGTCTCGGACCGTAAACGACGATACCAGGGTTCCAATGATCACCGCTTTACGAAACACATCCTCGGTCAGTTCGGTGTTTTTCGCCAGATACCCAACGATCCCACCCGCAAAGCTATCGCCGGCACCGGTTGGGTCTACAACGTCGTCCAATGGCATCGCCGGTACCGCAAAAAAGTCGGACCCGTTGTACATCAACGCCCCATGTTCCCCTTTTTTAACGATGACCCGTTTTGGCCCCATTTTAATGACATGCGGGAGCGCCTGAACCACGTTATCAATCCCAGTTAGCAACCGAATTTCTTGGTCATTTAGGATTAAGACATCCACCAACTTCAACGTTTCTTTCAGACTCGTTAAATGGTCTTGAATCCAATAATTCATGCTGTCCATGACCACCAATTCCGGACGGTTAAATTGACGAATGGCGCGGCGTTGTAATTCCGGGTCAAAATTACCCAAAAATACAATGCGGCTATCGGCAGCTGACGCCGGAACTTTGGGATCAAATTCCAGCAAGACATTCAAGTCGGTCTGAAGCGTATGGGCTTGGCTCATGTCACCTTTATAAAATCCCTTCCAATGGAAGGTGAGTCCCGACGACCGCTCAATACCGTTGGTCGAAATATTGCGATTTTCAAAATAGTCAAAATGGACCTGCGGGAAGTCATTCCCAACAATACTAATGAGATGGACTGGGGAAAATAGGGATGCCGCCACGCCCGCGTAGGTCGCAGATCCCCCTAGAATTCGCTCATGCATTCCCCGTGGGGTTTCGATGGAATCAAATGCCACCGTTCCGATAATCGCAATAGACATGGTTACTCCTTAACTCAGTTAGAAAATCCCGATTCTATCGAAAACTCAGTATACCGTCACCTTGACCTATTTCGTGTTTTGGCTCACGCTCACACCATGGTTTCGTTGACCCCTGATCAAGACTCGGCCGTCCAATTTGATCGCCACATTGCTGTGGAAGCAGGGGCCGGCGCGGGTAAGACAACCGTTCTCGTCCAACGTTATCTATCCATATTGGCCGCTAATCCCAAGTTAAGTCCGGCCCACATTTTGACGATTACGTTTACTCGGAAATCGGCGGGTGAGCTAATGGATCGGATCCACGCCGCCCTGCATGCGTTACCGACTACCACCTTGGAGGATCGCATTCGAGTCCAACAATGGCGCCTCCATTTGGGCACCGCGCCAGTTGGTACAATCCACTCCTTGTGTACCCAGATCCTCAGGCGATGGGGCCACATGATCGGTATCGACCCCCAATTTCAACTGATCGAAGACGGTGAACGTCGTCGACTGTGGACACTTGCGATGACGGAGTGGATTCAACACGGTATTCGCGATGGAAACGTTCCCCTGAAGCGACTGCTTTCAGAACGGTCCCACCGGACTGCATGCGACTTTTTTAACGACTTATTTCGGCATTGGGATCAATTAGATCCCGAAAGGACAAAAACAGGACCATCGGACACCGACGCCGACGCGGATATCATGACCTGTTTTTGGGCCATTTTAAGCAACTATAAAACCCGCTTAACCCAGCAACGCTCGTTGGATTTTTCACTACTTCAGCACTATGCCGTCCAGCTGGTTCGGGAATTCCCAGAGGTCGCTGATCAATTGGCCATCGACTACCCCTACATTATGATCGACGAATTCCAGGATACGGACGCAGCACAGTGGGACTTAATCACTCAAATCTCTCAGATTTCAACAACTCCCCGCTGTAATGTATTCGTCGTCGGGGATATTAAACAGGCCATTTACGGCTTTCGGGGGTCTACCACCACACTGTTCCAATCGGTACTGGACGACTTCGATCGCCGATCAGGCTGTCGCGTTGTCCGTCTCAAGGACAATTTTCGATCCGCAGCCTTTCTGATCCACTTTTATAACGGCTTATTCGCACAATTGTTTCATCAAAACGCAACCATTCCCGTCTCGTATACCCCCCTTGTTGCGCATCGCCCTACAGCTGATCATTGTACTGAAATCGCTTTTGCATCTTCAAAATCCGACGAATTTGACCGCGTGGCTCAATGGATTGTCGACCAGCATAATCACGGGCGTGCCTGGGACACAATTTGTATTTTGTCTCGCAAAAATGCACCACTCTCCCCCTTGGCCAATCACTTACGCAACCTCAATATTCCGGTCGTCGTCATGAGCAACTACCACCCCATGCGAACCCCGGAGGCACAATATCTGGCACTTATTTTACGGTTTCTCACTTCGCCCACCGATCCAACGATTGCAGCTGAATTTCGGTTACGCCCCAACACCGTTCCAGGCGAAGACATCGACACCCTCCTCGCCAAGGTTCAATCTCATGGAATTTTTACTGCCGTTGATCAGTGGCCACTACTACACACTGAACTCAATTTAGCCGAGGCCTGGCGGCTATTTCGGCCCATCCTCAGTCGGGCACCAAGTATATCGAATGGGTTATTACATCTCGATTCCGAAATGAGAAACTCCAGGGGCCAAACCGGCAACCCAAACAGCGAGCACCATGTTCGGCTAATGACCATCCACTCGGCCAAGGGACTGGAATTTGACGCGGTCGCGGTTATCGGATGTGGGGACAAACTTGTCATGCCAGCATCCGATCCCGCAATTCTGGCACCTGACGGTACCATCGCATTTGCGTCTCGTGTAGGCGAGTCTTCCGAATGGAGAACCGAACGTGCCGCACACCGAAATAGCCATTCAGTCGAAGAAGAGAAGCGGACCTTTTATGTAGGATGCACCCGTGCAAAGGATCACCTATTTTTGATCGGACGTCTCGATCCAGACCGAAAATTGCCCGAGACACCAGCCACTTATTTTGACTTTTTATTACCCCACGCCACCATTTTTGAGCACGAGGTTCAGGTCATCTTCCCCGGCCCTCCCGGTGCGCCCCCCATCCAACTTGGCATTCCACGACAATTGGCACAGCCTGTCTCTCGCGTTCGTGAAGATACCAATGTGCCACCTCCGATCGATCGGGCGACATTACCCGCCTTTGTTACGGACACCTGCCCCTTAATTCCGGTATCCGTGAGTCAGCTCATTCGGTGGATGACCTGTTCGCGCCAGTATTACCTTGGCCGGGTATTGGATGGATTTGCCAGCCCCGATCCGTCTGAAGAATCGCCCGCCCAGACGGGGATCGTCGTCCACCGATGTTTGGAGCATCTGTTGCAAGCGCCGCACACCCCATTGGGCACTCTGGTTCGGCAAACCGCCAATGACCTTGGTATTCCCGATTCGGTCGGGGACGCCACGATGCACCTTTCAACCGTAATCACTTCGACCGCATTTAACGCTCTCGTCGCCAACGGCCCCATTCCCGAATATGGATTCCAGCTCCGCTGCGGTACACTGTTTATAACGGGCAGAATCGACTGTTTAAGTCAGTCCAATGGCTGCTGGGTCATTACCGATTTTAAAACGGATCGGACCCCCGAAACCGCCAAGCTCCCACGCCACCACCACGATCAGCTCATGATATACGCAATCGCGATTGCCCAGGCGAAGCGTTCTCTAGACCCAATTGAGATGCAGGTCATTTATACCCGAACGGGGGAATCCGTCACAGAAACGTGCACCCATGATGAACGTGTCAAATTTGCGGCCCTCCTGAGCAAACTCCCGAGTCTTCCATTTTCGCCACCAGACCAGGTGGAATGCGACCGCTGCCCCGTCACCCAATGGGTCCAACACTGTAGACGACTTCCAGAATGGGGAGTTCCCATCACAAAGCCGGCCAATATTTTGAACTTGAAAGGAGAGGAAATTCAGACTCGATTGTTTGAAAATTTGGAATAGGCGGGGTCATAAATCCATTTTTTTCGAGAACCAATTGGATCCCACGAGCGACGGCGGCCCCGGCAAATGGGCCCCAATTAAGTCCCGCCATGTTGCATGCCGGCGCATCCACTACCCGCCCTCGAAAATGGACCAAGGGCACGCGTTCTGGCCTAAATGGTCGGCCAGGGCACGCCGATAGTGTGGTAATGAGTCCACCGTCCGAAAAAATTTCAATACCAACCAACCGGCCGTCGCGTTGGGTTAATTGATACCTAAACCGACCCACTTGTCGAAATTTTTCTGAAAAATCCGAGTCTCGCCAACCCGATAACGGGGTAATGCCCGATCCCAACGAAATTTCGGGCAATACATCCAAGTCTTTGGCCAAATTTCGAATTAATTTGGGAGATAACTCGCCCACTTTGTCATTGATATAAGCGCCAGATGTGACTCTAATCCACCCATCCCAAACACTCGAAAACGTAAACCGATTAATGGTGGTCGGTAATCGGAGCGGACCGTCCATCCGAATCGTAGCAGACACACCGGTAATCGGCGTAACTCCCGCGGCCACTGGGCCAAGCGCCAACACCGTGGCCGCAGGGCGCAGTATCCGTCCAGTTTGCGTCCGCCACTCCGTTCCTTTGGTGCCAACCGGAATCTGGCAATCATCACCAATGATTTCGCCCCCCCGACCAATGACCTCGGACACGGTCATGTCAAACACCCGTTTAAAGTCAATTTGACCGTTGTGTTTCACACCGTGAATCAGGGCACCGACAACGTCAGGCGATACCGGGGTGCCTAAATCGTGACCCAACCGGCTCAAATCCGATTCCCAGCGAACATCGGCTCCCCGGCGACGCAACAACGCATACAATTCCCGTATCGACGATTCATTTTCACGGGTCACCAGCTGCGGTCTTTCGGAAGCCAGGGTTGTTTCCTGAAGAGACCCCGTTTGTTCCCAAAATTGCGTTGTAAATTCCATTGCCATTCTCGAGAATTGCAGGTTTCGATCTCGGGATTCAGCGGTGGCGGTCGTCGTTAGCCAAAACGAGCGGATCATATTTTGAACCGCTACCCTATCCAAACAGGCCAAGGCGAGACCCGAACCCGGGTTCAACCAATCGCGATATAATGACCACGGATTATAAATTTCACCATTTGTATCGCGCTTAAAAATGATGTCGAAATGTTTGTTTTGCGAACTGGTCGTTGCTGCGGGAGCAGACTTCCCGACCACCCACTTTACTGGGATACCCAGAGTCGCCACCCAATGGGCCGAAAAGGTCCCCATCGCCCCACCCCCGATCACACACACGTAAGGGGGCTCGTTCGAAATAACCGACGGCTCAGAGCGGCGAGGGGAATATCCGACCGAAACGGTCTCCCCACGACTTGAGTGTCGCCACGATCTCCGATCGGATGACCCAGACGACTCCAAGGCAAACCCACTTTGGGTTAAGTCCGACTCTGCCTGTCCCACAGAATCCGAAACGGATCCGCTCCGGTTCAGCGGAGATAAGTACGCACTCCAACCGGGTATGTCAGTCCGTAGTCCGGGAACCCCATGCGACACCTCGTTGACCATTTCCATAATCGCAGTTGCAGAATATTCCCGGGCCCCAGTCGTGGCGGCCATCGACCAAGCGCCCGACGCCGTTTCAATACAAATGCGATGCGAATTGATATACGGAACCGCACACCGTTCATGGGCGTGTTCAATCGGTGTGTCAGGGCTATTGCGCCGAATCAGGGCTTCCAAATATCGGGCGCCTTCTGAGACTGCGCCTACCTTTTCGGCATGAAATACGTTCGTAATCACAACTCGCTGAATATGCTGATACGGAAGGCGCTCAATCCAGCGCCCCATTATCCAAACCCCTTTTACCAAATTGGGAAGGTGACAAGCCACGATCCCATGGCGTTGGCATGCCAATTCGATCGCCGCAAATTCGGAGGGATTAACCCGGGTGATAATCACCAACTTTTTAGCCCCAGACTCGGCATATAGTTGAACCCGCTCCATGAGGGACCGGCCGTTGCCCATTTGATCCGATACCTGCGGAACCACCGGATTATATGCCGCGTCCACAATCACCCCCGCCGGATAGCGACGCACGAATTGCGATACCGACTTTCGAAACTGTCCTTCCGACATCCGATTTGGAATCCCCTCCATAATCGCTGCTTTCCGCCGCATTACTGCCATCCAGGTAGTGCCCATCCTGCTAGATCCAACCGTTAACATTGGCATCGGCACGCCACTGTGAGTGACTCGGCTCACGGTACCCAATGGACGACTCCCGATCGCCCGCAAACTCATTCCAATTTTCATACCCCCGAGACCTCCAACGTCAATCTCCCTTTTTGACTATCGATATGACGTTACCGGATCATTCATATTTCACAAATTGAATATTTTTAAATACTATTATTAAAATTATTAATATTTAAAGACCGATATGTCACTGCAAATCCCCAAAAAACACTACTACCAAGGCAATCTTCTGCTGCAATTGCGGGGATTTTGCTACACGGTACAACTGGGTAGCCTGTCCAAAGCTGCGACATTTCTGAACACGTCCCATGCTGCAGTTTCATTACAAATCAAGGCGTTAGAAATGGACTTTAAAGCCGAATTAATTCGGCGCCATGGCCCGAAGATTCAGATCACGGATGCCGGGCGCCTCTTGTATGAATTGGCGTATCCCCATATCGGTGGAATCGACGAGCTTCGGGATCAATTTGCCGGATTAATCAATCAACACTCCGAACTCAAAATATCCGCGAATCAATCGGCTCTCAACTACATTTTACCCTGCGTTTTGCGGAAATATTTCAAGACCAACCCACAGGTCGACGTGATTATTAATTACGAAGAATACGAGGTTGCTTTATCGAATTTAATATCAGAAGCAATCGATATCGCAATTCTTCCACGGCGGTATCATGTCCTGGTACCGGGGAGCATCGAATTTATTCATACAACCACGTTTCCGGTATCGCTTATCACGTTAAAAAGTCATCCATTGGCGGGCATTTCAAATGTGACTTTAGATCAAATTGCGACCTACGAATTGATCCTTCCCGCCCCTAATCTAAGGGTCGTACCGATGTTATACGATAAATTTCAAGATTTTGGACTCCTGACGAAAACCAGGGTCCGATTTGCCAATTGCGAAACAAGCCGGAAATTTGTCGAGCAAGGATTGGGCATCAACATTTCGTCGGAAGTCGTCATCGAACCCGATCATCCCATTTTATGTGCAACGCCGTTATCGCATATCTTCCCCTCTGTGGATTATGGATGCTTTATCAAACGGGGCAAACCCCTATCAATCGCTGGCAACGCGCTAATCGACCATATGAAGGCGTTCGATATCACAACTGACTTCCGATTTTTCCCGTCCAGCTAGAGTCATATTGGATTACGCCACAAGTTGACTTGTCGAATACGATAAGATTTCTTTGCGATAATTAGCCCCAAATATCAGGCGAAAGTCGCTTAAAATATCATCGCAGCATTTTCCTCTGACATACCAAGTCGGTAACGTAATACCGATATGGCGACACGCACCATCTAACCATACCTGAACCACCGCATAGTGTGTTTGTGCGGTATCCAAAACCTTTTGACGGGAGGCAACGTCCATGTGTTGACCGGTATGAGCCGGCAACGTATTCCATCGAAAATCGTCGTAGCACTCGATCGCACACCCTTCCGGTAATACCGACGCAATCCATCGAAGAATTTGGTCGGTCGAAAACAATTCCTGTACCACCACTTTTGGCTTTGGAAACGCAGGCGGCGACGATAACATATAGGCCATTTCCAACCTCTTTTTTACCGGAATTTTGGTGACCGGAATCGTCTCAAGTCGAGAAATCGCAACCTCGATTTGATCCAACGGGATTTCCCCCGATACCAGCTGGTTCCATAATTCTGCACCACCTACAGTATCCCCCAATAATCGTCGAGATGTTTGAGATTGTATTTCGTCCTGAAAAGCACCGACAAACGTTTCAGTGACCGTCCATTCTATCGGCGACTCGAATGCGTCAACCATAATCGCCGCATCAAATCCTGATTGCCAATTCTTCATGACCCATTCCCCCTTATTTTGCATATGACATGACCGCTCCCTAAATAATTCCATCAGAGTAAGTGTTGCCCCAAGGTTTTCCCTGTACCGTTACAATCTAAACGTCGACTTTGGAGTCTACCCACTCCCAAGGTATAGTGATTGCCTTATTTTGACTAACCGTGAGGTGCATCGTTGGATACGCTCCCAAAGCTCCCTAAAAATGTTCTCGGCGGCCCATTACGCGCCTGCTGTACGGAACCCATTACCGGATTTTATCGAACTGGATTTTGCGAAATTGGCCCCGACGACTTTGGTGTTCATGCGGTGTGCATTCTCGCTACGGACGAATTCTTGGCCTTTTCGAAAACGGTCGGTAATGATTTATCTACCCCTCGACCCGAAATGAATTTCCCGGGTTTGGTAGACGGAGATAAATGGTGTTTATGTGCCAGTCGTTGGGCAGAAGCCTATGACAACGGGGTAGCGCCCAAAATTGTATTATCCGCCACTCACGAAGGCATGTTGGATTACGTCCCCCTTGACGTATTGCGGCAATACGCAGTCGATGACCGAACCACGAGGACAAATTCATTTTGAAACCCCGTATCGTAATGATCCTTGGACTCCTATTATTTTCATCTATTGGAGCAATGGCCGTGACCAAAAAATATACCAAACCATCGGATACTGAACTCAAAAAACGGTTAACCGCCGAACAATATGCCGTCACCCAAAAAGAAGCCACCGAACATCCGTATAAAAACAAATATTGGGATACCAAGGAACCGGGAATTTATGTGGATATTGTCTCCGGCGAACCCCTATTTTCGTCGTTGGATAAATTTGATTCCGGATGTGGATGGCCCAGCTTTACCCGCCCCATTGGAAATCAAAAACTGACCGAAAAATCGGATTATAAAATTGGATACGAGCGCACCGAAGTCCGGAGCAAAGGGGCCGATTCCCACCTGGGCCACGTGTTTCCGGACGGGCCAAAAGATAAAGGTGGGTTGAGGTATTGCATTAATTCGGCGGCGCTTCGCTTTATCCCGCTCAAGGACCTCGACAAAGAAGGCTACGGGGAGTTCAAGGCATTATTCACCTCCACCCTGTGAGTGTTTGAAGTGTCGCCATACCGGGTATTACCCCTCCTAAAAAGGATCACTTTAGGAGGTCGTGTTCTATGCTGCCACCCAAAATGTCGACCGGGAAACCGACATTAGCTGATTTGCTCACCGAATTTAAATCCATCATGGGCGACCGCTACACCAGCATCATGGTATCCGATAAATGGATGGCCCATCACGATCAGAGTCACTATTTCATACTCACATTTTCAGGCAAAACATTGCGTCTTTTGGAACGGACTCAAGTCGCCAAAACCGAATACGAACTCACCGTGGCCACTGGCGTATTTAAAATCAATAACGAAGAAAAAAACCGTAGCTTTATGACTCAATTTCTCGAAAAAGTCGAAAAAATTTCGGGAATGCTCGTTCATAATCAGGTGGAATTATTCTTTAAAGAGAAAGAGGTGTAGCGATGGCATTTGGAGGAGGCTCAACCAAAATATCAGCAGGAAACAACTACCATCCCGTTACTAACAATAGCAAAGCAAATGTTATGCAACCAGGAGTTTCTACTGCCAAACAGGCAACTGGCCCAGAAGGCGCTCAAAAGCAAACCGTCGGGATAATGCAACGTATTAGTAATTTTTTCAAAAGCATCGTTTCGTTTTTTAGTGGAGGTGGCGGGAACAAGGCAGAATTAAATGCAGGGACAAAACCCGCCGGAACCCCGGCCCCCGCTAAATTGTCGGTTGTAAAAGACGCTGGCCCTCAATTCACCGTATTACCACCCGCAGATCAACCAGAAGGCCCATCCGAACGCAGTTCGTTAAGCTCCGCATTTAAATATGCCGATACCGCTTCCCTAGGCAACATGGAAGGGGTTTTTGGTACCACCAAGACACCCGAACAAAAACAACAACAAATCACCGACACCGTAACCCGGACCATCGACAATTTCGCGAAAAGCTTACACCCCGACCACCTGCCTTCAGAAAAGGATTTGGACAAACTTAGTAAAATCCTTGAGTCTGCTCAAGATCGGCTAGCAACAGGGGTAAAATGCGAGGCCCAGACAACGGGATTAAACCTAATAGCGGTCGCAAAACAAGATCTAGCAAAATTAAAAGAATTAAAAGGTAGCCAAGCAACAGCCACAGCCGCTCAATCGTCTTACTCAGAAAGCCCAACCCCTGCAAATAAGGAAACCCTGCTACGGGCTCACGCAGACCTTAAAGCGGTACAGACGTCGATTTCGCAAGAAAGCAATATTGGAAAAGCAAGTAGTGATATCGCTAGTAATCTGATCGAAAAATCAACCTCCTTTATTAAACGTGACGAGATAATGACCGCACGGATGGCGGACATTTCTAAACTCGATAAAAAAGGACTAGAAACGCTTTATAAGGAGATCAAAGAAGGCAAACCAGAAATTACAGAAGGGCTAACTAAAGAAGACATCTCAGTCCTCAAGACGGCGGTCGAAAAATCCCTGATGATCGCCACAATGGTTTCGGATGGCGCCTCGTCTAAGGACGTCAAAGCCGCCGCAAAAGATTTGATCAAGACATTGACTACCCCTAGCCCAGGTTGTGTCCGAGCAATGACCGAACAAGAAGCAACCGCGGTGGTACAATCTAAAGTCATCGATAGCATTACCCAAGAAGTCGGAAAAGCGTCGACCAAGGCAGAGTTAACTGCCCTAAAATCGACTATCGAAAACTTCTTTCAACCCACCGGTTTGGCTCACGAGCTAGAGCACGACTTTGGTATTAAGTCACAACAACTCAACAACCTGCTCCTAGAAACCGCAACAACTTTCGCGACAAAATTTGCCGACAATCAAAATATCTCACAAATGAGCATTGGGGAAATTAGACAAGCCAAAGAGCAACTACCCGCGTTGCTACACAACGTTATGTCTTCCCTTGAGCACACGGGAATGTCAAAGGAACAAACCGCTGCCCTTAGAGCTCAATCTACGGTGGTTGCTACCAATCTTGATCACATGGATCACTTCGCCACCCATTTTGATAGCCGAGACAAGGGTGAAACCGGTGTCGGAGACGGTGCCACATTCTCGGCACTCTCTACTGAAAATAAGGCTCAAATTTTGCAACTCTATCAATTTGGGGGTATCGACAAAAGCGATCCTGCCACTTCCCAATTCCTTGGAAAGATGGTGTCTACGTTCGAGAAAACCAGTGACCCCAACACTATCGTTCGCTACATGACGAATGGTGTCCAAAGTACTGAACCAGGCAAACAGAGCCAAAGCCAGTACGGATTTTTGAGATTTGTTGCCGATCATAACGATCTTTCCGGCAAAGGGAATTCTGAATTTGACAGCACTCTATTGAAATTAGGTAAGGCCAGTGAACAAATACAACGATTCTCTGATAACCCGTCCGTGCGCCCTGGAATCACAGAAGCTCAACACAAATTAATTAATGCATTATCAACGTTTTCTAATATGTTAAATGAATCGAACCCATCATTAAAACTCCCGACAGGGGCCACGTTAGCCCACCTCAAATTTGACGCAGCAACAATTAGCGCATTTTCAAGTGCCGCAGGAGGAACAGACCGTGTCAATATTACCCTCGCCCGTATTGTTGACCTTCAGGACAAAATTCAAAGTGGTGCCCCTCTAATAGGGCCCCCTTCAGAAGGTGCAAAACGAGTGATGGAAGAGGCAAAATTGGTACCTAGAGGTCAGTCAACTGCCCAATTCATCGACAGCCTCAAACTGAGCGGGGTGAACAGCTCTAGGGAAATGAAGCTGTTCTTGGAAACTCTGGGGGACACATCAAAAGAGATGGCCGGTGACGCCTTAAAAAAAGACAAAACAGCGGTGACTATGTTGAGCGTCAGCTTCGAACGAGCGTTGTTAATGGTCAATGATCGACTTACTGCCGGACTTAGCGCAGCCAATGAAGAAAGAACCATTTCCGAGACATTAAGTAGTGTCGGAGCGAGTGTTCAGGAAACCGGAACCCAAGCGAAGTTAGCAATCAAAGGCACCGTCAATACTTTCCTTGGGAACGAAGGTCCAAGCGTCAGCAAATATCAAGGTGACGTCAAGTTGCTACTCGATAAGCAAGCGAAGCTAGAACGAATTAAAGAGGTTGCAATTGGAGATTCCGGCATGATTCCTGGCTCAGATGGGAAATCAGGCACAGCCTCAGCACGAGAGTTTCAACTGCAAGATGCGGGTGTGCCAGGATTCCCACTCGGAGACGGACCTTCGTCCTCAATGGGGTGGGCTGTTAAGGCTTCTGGCTTCCCAATCGATACAATAAAAGTCAACGGCAAAGACGTCAAAATTGAGGGAGACCACTTGCAGTTGTGGCAAAACATGCAGTTTCTCGATGCCGAACGAGCAGAAGTAAGAAAAGGCGTCACCTCCTTTGCAACAACAGAGGACCGCGACATATCAAAAGCTTTTGCGGCAAAATTAGCGGCTCTCAAAGGAACAGGCACCATTAGGACCGACTACAATACCGCATTAAAAAGTGGGATTGTTCCGGGAATCGTGAGGGTCGAAAATGGAGTGCCAAAATTCTATGAAATTCATCGTGATACCAGCGGAACAGTTGCTGAAAAATCACCAGGAGCAGCGTTAACTCAGAAACAGTTTCAAGACTATACAAAAGCACTTGGAGAGTGCGAACCAAAATCTGGAACCGTAAAAATTCTTAAAAGCCAGATCCAAGCACCCCCAGGGGGCAAACTACCCGATCACACAAATGTTGATCTAAATAAATATTTAGAGCGCCGAGAACTGGGTGAGCAAATCAAACAAAAGACAGGCAGGTCGGGAGATATCGACTCCGGGCACATTCAGTTGGCGCAAAACATCCAAATCCATCAATCTGAGCTTAAAGAACTTGCCCAGCCACTTCCGCCAACAGCATTTGCAACAACTAGTGACACAAAAGTAGACGCAGCAATTGCTCAAAAATTAGAGTTTTTGGCGAAGGGTAACGATGGGTCGAAAGAAGGGCTTACCCCAGTTATCGTCAAAGTTGTCGATGGGAAAGTTGGTATCTACGAACTTGAACGCGGTCCTCAAGGTGAAACTAAGGGTACAACTACGCTTATTGGACATCTAACACAAGAACAAACTCAAGAATATACTGCGGCACTCAAAACTGCAGACAAGTCAAAATCGGGTACTACTGATGTTTTGTTGTCCAGATATAAAGATTTCGATTTTACAAAACCTGAAATTCACGCTTACCTGGGCCAAACTCAGCTCAAAGGAATGACAGACGCTCTTAGCAAAATTAGCGAAGCGCTCGACGACAAACGAGCAAAATTTGATGAAGTCGCCAACAAACCGGTATTGCATAGCTTAACCAAATCGATTAACGATCATTTAATCGCACAAATATCGTCCGGAGTGACTAAAGCCGATGCCCTTAAGGACGGCGCAGCTATTGAATCCGCAGCCCTTGCCGCCATCCAGGCATCGCCACCTCGAGATACAAGAATACCCCCTGAAGCCGACCTTAAGGCAATGATCAGGTACGTAGTCCAAGATTACCAAGCTAGGGGAAATGAAGCCTTGGCCGGGGTATCCGCACGTGTAGAGTTGACCGCAGCTGCGCACACGCAGGTATTAGAAAAAAGCGCATCAGAATCATTAGCCGGAAAAGAAGCCACCGCCCTTGAGCAGATTTCCAGACTCGATAGTCAGCTCGAAAGCATTAGCAGTGGATCTAAAAAGTCGGTATCGATCAATCTGAGCGCGGTAGTCGCAGGGGTCGATGTAGCAGTAGGTGCCACAGTTAGCAAAAGTATGGAAGTTGAAGTACATCGAGATGCTGAAATAACCACCGAGAGTCCAAAAGGGAAATTAGTTGTCGATCTCAAAGCGGGATTTGGAGCCGGCGTCTCCGCGGGAACCGGGTTTCTCAGTACCTTGTCCGCCACGTTAGGGGTATCGGTGGATGGTAGTAAAGTGGTTCGATGCACCTTCGAATCCGACCAAAAAGCAGCCGCGTTTATGGCCGCACTTGAAAGCGGTCGCCCTGAATTGGCAATCTGTCACGTCGAAAGTGTAGGTATAGGATCGGCAAAAAGTGTATCAATCGACGCTCAGCTTAGCGGAGAATTTAGGGTCGCAAAATCAATTACGCCCAGCTTCGAAAAGAATTTTAAAGGAACCGTTGAACGCTCGAATGTCCCAATTGAAACCGAAACGGGCCGTCGCGTTGATATTAGCAAATCAGCGTCCGTCCATTACGATGCCACCGGGAGTCTCAATATTGGAGGAATCGAGGCGGGTTCCAGCAAATTCAGTTTTGACACAACACATAGCACAAAGGAACGTGTTAACCCAACCAACGGGAAAATTGACAGCTATTCACAACAGGAGGTCATGAGTCTGTTCGTCAATGGAGAAACATTCACGGGGAGCAAGACTGGGAAGAATATAGGTGAAGTACGCCTAGCCCAAACCGTAGATCTAGACCGTCTCCAGCAGCAATTCCCAGCTCAACGTGGGGAACTTCAACAGCTGCTCACTGGGTTTGATCCAAACAATCAAAAACTAAGCGTCGTTGAGACATTGAAGCCGGATCAAGTACTCGCTTACAACCAAACGTTGGATCCGGCCGCTCGCGAAAGAATATTGCTCAACCCGGCAAACTATACGATGACCATTAGTATCGTGGATACAACAGAATCAACCTCGGAAAAGACCGGATCGATAGGAGTCACTTCTGCATCGTTGGAAACCCATTCGGCCCAATCAACCTTCAAGAGCGTAACTGTCGATAGTTCGTTTTCCATTAGTCGGACAATGGAATTTTCCAGGTTAGACTCAGACGTCATTACCGTAAAAAAATCACTATCCATGCCATCCATTGGAACGCTTCCCTACGCAATTGAATATCAAGAAACACGAGCTTCAAAGTCCCAAGAAGCGCCATGACGACTGTAAACAAACTAACCCCTCGAAAACACCTCCTCGACTTTCTTCATTGCAAGATTGGCGAGGAGGAAGGTCATGATGTTTTTCTTAATACGGTCGGGGAGCCCGGTCATGAAGGGTTTGACACCTGATTCTTTAAAAACCTGCCGCGCCACGGTCCACCCGTTATTCGGCAATTGAGGGTTGTATTGCAACTTCGCTTTGATGTAGTCGAACGGTTGCGTTGCGGTGCAAAATCCAACGGCCGTGGCCCCTGATGCAATCACTTGAATTTGATCGACACTCAACAGGTCGCCGGCATGCGTCGTCAGCGCCGCGTTAACTGCTGGAACCCCCACGGTCAAACACGCCCCTAACGGCAAATCCCGAAGCCCTACCTCCAGCATCCCCGTGGCCTTCCGACTCATCATTTGCTGGGCAATCCGCTTCACCGACTGTCCCAGGTTAAACGATATTCCTTCTTGGCTGGATTTAACACCTTCGAGTACCACCCGTTCCATCGGATACGAAAAGGACAATCCCACCAGGGACGACGCGAAACCGCCGACCCCATTATGCGTGGATTCCGAGGCATCTGGATTCAGGCGTTTCGAAAGCGCCGTCCCCCATTCCTTCGCATGATTCATGGCCGAAAATTGACTCAATCGCATGACCCAAAAAAATGAATACCCCTTAAAATATTCGGGCAGTTTTAAACGATGTTGGGTCCCATATATTCCATTGTATTGGGTATTCAGTCGTGCGGTCGTCAGCGCTTGGGAGGATGCCGACTCAACCGTCATGGTCAACGCAAATGCGGCCGCCTTCGCCCCTTGGCCATCGGGGAGTTCCTCCACGGGTGGCGTACCCATTTTGTCTTTCACCGTCGCATAAAATTCGGGGAGCATATACGGCACCGTCGCCATCCGATCTAAAAATTGGGTGCCCATTCGAGGGACCATTGCCACCCGAGACACGGCCACGTTTCCCAAAGCCAATTGGACGCGGTCCTGGGCATTCGGCCTCGGCGTTGATTTAACTTGATCAGGAATCCCAACCAACCGGTTTGTAACCATTACCACACCGAATCTAATCGACATACACCCTCCCTGATATTCCTGTTATGGTCATCAATCTCTGCACATTTGTCGGACCGATCGTCGGAATAATTTCATACAATTTCCAGTCTCCTGTCGCCCATTATTTTCGGATCAAGCCAACATTCATCATGATCCGATACGCCATACCGGGCCCCATCAGCCGTCCTCGGCATTAGTTTTAAAAATAATTCGGCATTTGGTTCTTGGTCGACGGCATTGATTTTCAATGCAATCTTCATAATTCCATACGTCGTTCTTCCGTCCACATCCGGCCCTTCCTCGAAAATATGAGTTTGCACGTACCTCGTATTCAATTTAAGGTCCAGATTGTCGGGAATGAGCCTCGAAATTTCGATTCGCGCATCCCTGAGAGCCGCAAAAAATTCATCGACACGTGACCGGTTTAAAAATCCACTTCCCAACGGAGGTCGCAGAAATCCGGCCCCCTCGAATTCATTGGGTACTCGGCGCACTTGCGCCACCGCTGTGTTAAATCGTTTCGTGATGTCCATGGTATGCCCAGGGGTCCCCCCTGAAAAACGTCGCATCACCCCAGTATTCATTCCGATCTGTGGAAGAATCCGGGAAAAATTTCCTGATCTCACAATCATAATCTTGGGCTCCATCACATCAAGGTTATAAAGCTGAATCTCCTCTGCTTAATTGTCGAGTAATACCCCCATTCAATTTCATTAAATTCGATAAAATTTTTCAAAAATCCGACACGACCACTACCTATCGTGAAACGTTTAATATCAACCCCCACCCAAGAGATTCTTGGTGCGTCTAGCTTCGTGCTTGGGCAAGCGCACGGCCATTCATTAATCCGCAGCGGGATCGAGTCCTTTTTATTTGATTTTGATCAAACGATTTTATGCAAACATTCGGCAAAAGAACGGTTGTCGTCTGCGATTGTTACCCAATTTTTAGACCATGAATTTTATAGATATTTTAATGACGGGGGGTATCTACAAGGGTTATTTCAGTCGCTGACCGACTATCCCAACACAATGGTGGGAGTCATTTCGTTCGGCAATCCGGACGTAATCCGCGTATTCTTGAGTCGTCTGCTCAAAGACGATTTGGACAGTTACAGCAAAATTAACATTGTGACGCCGATTTCGTATGGTCATGAAGATAAAAATCACATGATTCAGGCGTGTCTGGGCGGGTGTTCCGAATCGTCCACGCTGTATATAGAGGATGACTTAGCCATACTAAATAAAGCGAAGGCCAGTTTTTCGTCGATGCAAACCATTCACATTGCATATCGAAACGGGCTAACCCCGGATTCGATCGACCGATTTTTGAATAAAGAATCGAGTCCGACGGTGTCACTTCAGCTTGAATTTTTAACGGACCACAGTGAGCAAACACAATCTGCCCCATCGATTCGGACCTTGCCGGCATTGATATTTCCGACAGAAATTCCGACATTCACCCACATCGACACACTTCCAGACGTCATGATGCATCCCAAAACATCTTCCCGTGATTTTAGCCGAGACCCAGCCACAAAGCTATTCCGGTATACGCCGGTCGATTGTGATGGGGGAAATGCATATCCAATGAACGATTCCAGAGCGGCACTGTTATAGCGCTACAATCTGCTCCAAACAGTCGCGCATGTATTTATCACACCGATTCTCTAAATCGGTTTTATCCGTGATGAACACGCCATTCCAATCGGCTGCCTTCTCCACATTTTGAGGATTCAAATGGGTCTGCAAAACACCGATTATCCCATTACGAATCTGGTCGCCGTCGCGTTGACCGGGCGATTTATTTAGCTCTCGCCATAACACCGTCAACACCGTATCCAACTTTTCTTTAATGGGCTTTACGCACGCCAACGATGGCATCATCAATCCCGATCCATAACTCGCTGTATCATTTTTCACTCGTTGGGAGCTGATAACAAACGTACTCTCTTTTTGCTGAGCTTCGGTGGGTTTTTTTTCAACCCACTCCATCGCGTTTAACGCACCCTGGGACCGAACATCGTATTGCATATATAAATTCGGCTCGGGCCAATACACTGCCTTAACGCCAAAAGTTTGTATCAATTCTTCTCTCAATAGACCCTCGGATTTATTGATAATTTCCACCGCTCGTTTCACGAGTTCGACAATCCTGACATCTATTTGACCGTTCAATTTTAACTTACGCAACCGTTTTAACTCTTGCAACCGTAGGGGAATGTCCGAAACGGCCCACTCGTACCCACCGTTTGCAACAGACGTTTCTTCCGTACTTACCTTGGCTAACATCGTTTGAAGCAGGGTCTCGGGTTCCGCCCGACTCGGGTCCTGCGCGACTTCGAAAAGCACATCCTCTTGGACATCCCCGTCCATCCACCGGACCACCGGAAGCGAAGTAAACCCGAAGCAGCGGTTATGCAACGCCTCAACACCGGGATGTAGTGTCACAATCGATCGGCCCTCTAAATATGGGAATGTATACCCCTCCGTCGGGGTCGTCTTTTTAAACAAGAATGGAAAGATTCCACCGGGCAGGTGATGCTTCGTCATGAGATCCGCCAACTGATTTGCTTTATTTTGAATCGCACTTAACGTCTTGTTAGAAGCTCGGCTTCCAAGATCGTCCACACAAGAATTTAAACCAATAATGACCATTAACGGCTGAATCTCGTGACGGCGCGAAAGCGCCAGTTTTAAAATTTTGTCATGGGCAATTTCAGCCGTTTGGGCCAGAATTTCAACAATCAACGGAATGGCAGGTGCGTCCGGTCCTTGTCGGAATTCCGCCTTGGATTGACTCATTTGCCCTATCCGCATGTGAGTAGTCTGAAAACACGAATCTCGTTGAATCATTTCCCGAAATTGGGATCGAAGCTGGGATACGCCTTGATCAATTTCAGTCGCAAGGGCGGTTGAAAAATACGGAAACGGGTGGCGATATTCGAGGGTCTCAATTTCAAATTCTCCCCGAATGATTTTTGCCAATGCTGAGGATGTAGGGATCGATTGCAGCAATTCATCAACCAACACACCTGAATTTTGCCCCTCAAATAGCCCGGTATCACATCGTTTAATGTGGATAGCGAAGCCCGTACCATCCGAACAATCCCGATAAATCGCGCCCGACATCCCCTCTTCGGTGGGCAAATAATTCATTTCGGTGAGCATATGGGTCGTGTTGATGGGTTTATCTTCGGCGTAAAGCATCAATCGATTGCTGGAAGTGCCTGCCGCAAACGTCGAAACAGGGGGTTGGGAGCCGAATAATTTGACATATGACGAATATGGCTTGTCAGTTTGAACCTCTAAAATCGCATAATCCCATCCGAACGAGGAGCCATCTTCGACCAATTTTACTGGGATCGATTGGCCCAAGAGTTTAAATTGCAAGTTTGGAACCCGTTGGCCATTCACCACATGTCGAGCCACCAGGATATGGCGTGGTGAGATCAGCGTCGCAGTCCCCAACACATTTTTTATGCCAACGATACCCAGTTGCCCAGTATGTGTTTCGGCGCGATGAATCGCCGTCAAATGAGGGGTCTTGACGACGTCGATCAACGGACGGCCCGAAAATTGCACCAACACATTGGTCTGAGCGGGTGCAGCAGCGAGTCCGTCGGTATAATAGTTGGATGGAACAGAGGGACCCTCGCCCGTAAAAAAGTCACTATACGCCAACCACCGGTGTCCATCTGACTTGGGGGGAACGGGAAATGGGACATGGCGGGCGATATGTTTGTGGTTCATTTGTAGCTCCTATTGCGCAATGACCATTAGCATAACCAATCTCGCAGAGCGCGTCACGGTTTGGATTATTCGAAACGGAGCCGGTTGCCTGTTGACCATCGGAACAAACCAACTATACTCAGTGAGATGACATTCCCCTCCCCCAGCATATTTTTAGCGGATACGATTGCGTTTGTTAGAACTGGGACTCTAACGACAGCGACAAGTGCCATGGCCCCGCATCATGAATTGATCGAAATTCTGTGTGAAATTGGTGAATTTATATCCCAAAAAAATGGCAAGCATCATATCCGAAAAACGGGCAAGGAATTTTTGACCATGCCATCGCCCATTCAGCAACTGTGCCTATTTCAACTGTATTGGGATCTGTTGGATTGGAATTATTTCTACGATCGCGACGACGACGATACCCTACATTGGATCAATACCCTGCAGGAAAATCGTCTACAACTCTTGGTCTTATTATATGAACTGAAGGGCCCTATCGACCGTGACGAATTCTGTTCGTTTATGGGTCACCAGTTGCAATTTTCACCGACCCCTGAAACCACTGCGATAATAACCGCAACATGTCTCGATCCGTTGATATTATTTGGTGTGGCCGAACAGACTCAATCCAACCCGCCCCTCATTTCGTTAAGGGATATGGGTCGTCAGTTTTGCGATGTGATTCGCGAACAGCAAGGGGGGGGACGCCCCACAGTTACAAAATCCAGCGCAGAGCTTTGATTCCAGATTAGCTACTCAATTGGCTAGAGCAAGCCCTTCGACCGAGACAGATCAATATCAACCACAGCGTCCCCATCCAAATACCGCAACAGGGTTCCGGTTTTCTTTTCAATCCAAAACATATATTTGGGGCCAATCCAGCCCAACAATCCCGATAATCGCGCCTCTACCCGAATGGATTGAAAGTCTCGGCCATCCACAGTGATTATCTCTTCACCCGATCGGTGAATACTGAGCGGGATAAATCGATTCATGGGTATCAGCAATTGAATATCGAGGGAAGAATCCCGAAATTTTGGCTGTTGCAACAAATAAAAAAAAGCTTGTATGGGATACCCGTTAGTCGGGAAGGTAAAGACCTGGCGACGTAATGCCCCGCTGGCTTCCTCCCACCGTGCGACGGATGCGGTGTCCCGTACTTGCACTTCCCACCGAAACGCCTGGGCATCGGTCTTGGTCGTCTGCATCACCGATTTCACGCGTTGGTCGGCACCAACTATTACCACGATGTCTTCCAACCGATTAGGCCCCTCAATATGGGTGTAAACCGAAACATCGTCAGTCGCGATCTTACGAACGACCATATTCAGGCGATACTTCAGACGGCCATTCAACATGGCCTTGTAGTCGTATTTGATATCATCTGCGGCCGTTAATGTGCCTGCAAGCCCAATGACAACAAATACGGCATAACGCCATTTCATTTTAAAATACGTTCCGACATCGGCAGTTCAAATCGCATTGGCTCCCCAGAAATAGGATGATTGAACCCCAATCGATAGGCCTGTAGTCTCTGCCCGTCCCGGGGCCCAGGGCCCTTTCGGTATAGCGGATCACCAATCACGGGGTGGCCAATAAAATCCAAGTGAACCCGAATCTGATGGGTACGCCCGGTCTTGGGGACCACTTCGACCACCGTCATACTAGATAATCGCTTTACCACACGAACCGTCGAAAGTGCCGGTTTTCCCTCCGGATGCACCACCATTTTGTGGCGTGTCTTGGGATTACGCATCATGGGCTGATTTATCACGATTTCCTCGGACAAAATATTGCCCCGAACAGCCGCGTAATAGCCCTTATCCACGGTTCGATTGCGAAATTGATCTTTTAATAATTCCAATACCTCGGGAGTCTTGGCTACTACCATCACGCCCTCCGTCAATTGATCCAAGCGATGCACAATCCCAGGTCGGTTCGATTCAGTCATCCCAAAATGGACCGGATCGCGCTCGGTCAACCAATCCGTCACAAAGGGGCCGCGTTGACCTGGATATGCCGAATGCACCGTCCATCCGACGGGCTTATTCAGCACGATCAGGACCTCGTCTTCAAATACAATTTGAGGTTCTGAACCCGTTTGGACGTCTGGAGCCGCCTGTGAGGCGTTCAAATCGCCCCCCGTAATCACGTCTTCCGGCCCCACCTTTAACGCGGGTTTTGCGGGTCGCCCGTTTACCACAATTTTTCCGTCCTTAATCCACTCTGTAACCAAGGCTCGCGACACGCCTAAAAAGGAGGTGCACACGACGTCCAACCTGCTAGGTGGATCGGTCCCGAGACGCTCTTCGAAAGATAAACTAATCGACAATAAAACACCCTATTCCATTAACGTTTGTTGTAATAACTCCCACCCTATCAGTCCGCCAATGGATACGGCAATAAATCGATTTTTCAGACGGTATCCGTCGACGCACGTCGAAAGATAAAATATTCGACGATAAAACACCCGATTCCGATATTAATACACACGTCAGCCACGTTAAAAACCGGGATAATATGAATATTCAAAAAATCAATGACAAACCCATGCCACAACCGATCAATTAAATTCCCGACTGCCCCGCTCGCCAAAATAACAACGCCCACCCGAGACCATGCACTGGTCACCAATGTTCGTCGTAACAGCCAACACCCAATTAATACCCCTATCGAAACCGCGATCAATGGAATCCGCTGGTCTTCAAATATCCCATACGCTGCACCAAAATTGTGCACCCGCTGGAGATCAAGCACATGAGGCATGACGACAATACCCGAGTACAGCGACAAATTTTTAACCGCCCACCACTTGGTGACCTGATCCAAAAGAACAAGGCTTAGCGCCATGAACCCCAAGGACCAGCGTCCCATCATTGCCCAGTCGCGGAGTGAATCAACCGAATCAAGGTAACAAGTCCATCGGCCGGCAACGCCTGCTTAATGGCAATTAGGGCAACCAGTACCATCAATAAAAAGCCAACGGCAAAGCCAAGTCCACGTAAAATACCGATCATTAAATTGATCAACAAGACCCGGGCTGGGTTAGAAGCAACCAACGCGAGTTCATCAAATCGTGAATTTTGGAAAATGGACATCATCAATGCCACACTTTCATTAAATTCTTCGATAATTGCGAGTTTTTTATCCCACCGTTTATCCACTTCGACTTGCCGCGACTCGTCGTTGCTGCGTTTTTGGTGGTCTAACTCCTCTTTCGCCTTCAATGATTCCTGCGAAATGACATGCCGTTTAGCTGCCAGGTTCTCGATCGCGGACATCACAGAACGCGGATCGTGGCCACTAGACATTTGCACGCTCCAAAATAGCGATTCCAGGCAAGGTTTTACCTTCCAAAAATTCTAACGCTGCCCCACCACCCGTGGAGATATGGGTCATATCATCAGCCAACCCAGCTTTCACGATCGCAGCAGCAGAATCCCCGCCGCCCACGATGGTCAAGGCATCACTGTCAGCCAACGCTTGAGCCACTGCAAAGGTTCCTTTTGCGAAGGCATCCATTTCAAAAACCCCCAAGGGGCCGTTCCATAGCACCGTCGCAGCACTGTAAATTTCTTGTTGGATCAACGCCACGGTCTTGGGTCCAACGTCTAACCCGATTTGGTCGTCAGCCAGTTCACTACCATCTACAATCGTGCTAACCGCATCCGCCTTAAACTCCGTTACGGTCACGTGATCGACCGGCAATACCACCTTGGTTGCCGATGACTTGGCATCGGACAAAAAGGTCAAGGCATCTTGAATCTTGTCGGCCTCCCACAGGGATTTCCCAACGGAATGGCCTTGGGCCTTCAAAAAGGTGTAGGTCATCGCCCCACCCACAATTAACACATCCACTTTGCCTAATAGATGACGAAGCACGCCCAATTTACCGGACACTTTAGACCCACCAATAATGGCAACGAAAGGTCGTTTTGGGCTTTTGACCGCATTATCTAAAAATTCGATTTCTTTTTCGATTAAAAAGCCAGCGTACGCGGGTAAATAATCCGCAACCCCCGCCGTGGAAGCATGTGCCCGATGGGCAGTCCCAAAGGCATCCTGAACAAACAAATCCGCGACCGATGCCAATTGTTTGGCATATGCAGGGTCATTCTGGGTCTCCCCAGGATAAAACCGAACATTTTCCAGCAGAATCACATCACCATTTGCCATCTTGGAAACCGCAGTTGCAACTTCCGGACCAACCGAATCCGAAACAAACTGCACCGGACGCCCGAGGTGCTGGGCCAACCGATCCGCCACCGGCCGTAAGGACAGTTCTGGGGTGGGTGTTTTGGGTTGGCCCAAATGAGACACCACAATTAATTTGGCCTCATTTTCAATCAAAAATCGAAGTGTAGGTAACGACGCCACGATCCTAGAATCGTCGCTGATTTCACCATTAGTCATCGGCACATTAAAGTCGACACGAACCAAGACGCGCTGGCCGCGCAAATCGGCCAGGGTCATATTTGAAATCGACTGAATTGTCAGAACCATGAACTACGAAATCGCCTTAATGAGGTCAACTACCCGGTTGGAATACCCAATTTCGTTGTCATACCAAGACACAACTTTGGCCATGTTACCGGTCACCATGGTGGACTGGGCATCAAAGATCGATGAATGGGTATTCCCAACGATATCGACTGATACGATTGGATCTTCCGTGTATTCCAAAATTCCTTTTAATGGGCCTTCCGCAGCCGCTTTAATCGCCGCATTAATTTGTTCCTTGGTCGCTGGACGCTCCATTTCGAAGGTCAAATCCACGACAGATCCATCTGGAACCGGAACCCGCATCGCCATTCCATCCATCTTGCCTTTAAGCTCGGGAATAACCAATGAAACCGCTTTTGCAGCACCCGTTGAGGTTGGGATAATGGATACAGCCGCCGCCCGCGCCCGACGCAAATCAGAGTGCGGCAAATCCAGAATCGATTGATCGTTCGTATATGCATGAACCGTGGTCATAAGCCCCTTCACGATTCCGAAGTTCTCATGAAGAACTTTAGCCAAAGGCGCCAAACAGTTCGTCGTACAACTCGCATTCGAATACGCTTTAATTTCTGGTTTTATATCTTGGGGGTTAACTCCCAATACGATTGTCGCGATATCGTCTTTTGCCGGAACGGTTAAAATAACTTTCTTAGCGCCCGCCTCGACGTGGTTCATGTACCCACCCTTCGGGCTATCCGCTGATGCAAAGATCCCGGTGGACTCAATTGCAACGTCGATATTCAATTCGCCCCACGGCAAACTCTTGGGATCACGAATCGCGTAAATTTTAATTTCTTTGCCGTTTACTGCGATTGCCCCGTCACGTGCTTCAACTGTTCCCTGGAATTTGCCATGCACGGAATCGTATTTGAGAAGGTGAGCCAACGTCTTGGCATCGGTTAAGTCGTTAATGGCAACGACTTCAACCCCGGCGGTTTGTTGAATAATTTTAAAAACATTGCGGCCAATCCGGCCAAATCCGTTAATTGCTACACGAATGGTCATAAGAGAAAATCCTTTCCGAAACCCTGTCTGATAAAAGTGTCTCAAACTATACCAAGATGACGGGTTATGTCGCAATCGACGGTTCATGGTTAAGCCATCCCAAATCAGGGAATACCAGCAACAAAATATTTGGTATTTTGGGGAGGGGTTTTGATGACGAGCTGGCATAAAATCGTCGCATGTGAGAATCACATAGGTCCAACAACACCATGGGCCGACTGTCATGTCATACGATCCGACGCAGGGGTGAACTCTGGCGTCTTTTTCTTTGTTGACCCATCGAGCAGCGAAGCAATCGTCGTGAAACCCATGCAGGCTCTCGATATCGAGCGTACTCGAATAGCTGATACCTTGTTTCAAGCTGCCGGTCTCCAAATCGCACCAATCACGACGATATTGGATTCCCAAAACGACGCGATTGTCCGCAGCAAATTACAAAAAGTTGCCGAATCATTAGTACCTAAAATCACTGAAAAACAATTTAAAAGGTTACCCGAACAAGAAAAGGCCCACATCCTAAAATTGAGATCAAATCGAGACAATCTCAGAAATTTAGTAAAGAATCATTCAATTCAGTTTTTTACGATGAAAAAATTAGACGCAAAACCAATATTCGAATGCACAATCCCGCAAATCGACCAATTGTTGGGATCTCAAGACTTTTGGAAAAGTATGGCCATCGGATTTATGGTTGACGTGGTCACCGGCAATCACGACCGATTTATTTCGTTTAATCCTGGAAATATCATGATCGGTGTCGACAACACGGTCTTTTTTATCGACAATAATCTGGACATTAGTTCCCCGGACGCACACGTTGCTGACCTACCCCGGATTAAAGACCAAATTCCCGCCCAGATTCGGACGTTTTGCGATAACCTCCATGAATGTGCGTTTAATCGCAACTCAGCTGATATGCCCGCCGCCGAGATGACGAATCGATTGCTCGCTGAGATCCCTGCGGCGGCCGTTCAGGTGCGTATCGCCGTTTCCGAAATTAAAAATGTTCATCCTCTATTTTCACAAATCACCCAATCAGATATCTTGGGTTCAGGAGAAACCAAATGAATCGACGACTCTCATTACCCAGTACTTTAGAAACGAATATCAAAATCGGATCTTTTGATAGCCTGGCTATCGCCAAACAACTTTGTCTCCAATGGAATTTGGGGACACCCATTATCCAACATATCGATGAGGTGATCGTATTAAAACGAGGGCAAGTCTCAGATCCACAAAATCGAAAACTTGATGCCGAAATCCGAACCCGGATCGAAACGATCCGCGAAATGGCATGTACCCTCTTGAGCGGACCGGCTTAAAACCGGCCCACTCAAAATCGGACTACGGGTTAACAATCCCAGTGGTCATCCATTCATATTTACCGGCCAATAGGTTGGTACTCACCTTTCCAATCAATCGGTTATCGTTGCAGCTCACCGCTCTAAAGTGATTCCGAATGCGACGTTTTGCACTTTGACAAATCAAGTCCACCATTTCTTGAGTCGCAGTGTCATTCGGATTAGTTTTCAACACGAATTCCGCACGAGACAAACTGGATGCCATTGCAAACAATTCAGTACCGATGTCTACATATTGAGACAGAATCAATTGCTCTTTTTCTAACTTAATTTGATACCGGGCCATGGTATGAAACAACCGTCGCGCCAACTTTTTGGCAGTTTTATCAATGTAGGTTAAATGGCATCGGTTGCGGTGATTTAAATGCGTTACCCCATACGTCTTGGGCATCCGTACCCATTGCTTGGGATACCACCACGAATAAAAGGCGGTCATCTTCCCTAAGATTCCCAATTTGGCCGAAAATGGGGTCTTCGGATTCATTAAGCCCATTATAAATTTAAGGTGAACATCCATTGCTTCCCGGGCAATGAAGAGTTGCATAATTTCGGATGTACCTTCGATGATCCGATTGATCCGCAAGTCGCGTAATAGACGCTCAGCCGGGTAGGCATCTTCGCCCCGATTCTTGAGAGATGTTGCTGTTTCAAACCCACGCCCACCACGAATTTGAACCAATTCATCGGCCACATACCACGCTCGCTCTGACCCGTAATATTTCGCCATTGCCGCTTCGAGCCGGATATCAACCGAATCGGTATCTGCCAGCGACGCCGAAAGCATCGCCACGCTATCCATTGCAAATGTATCTGCAGTGATTTTGGCCAATTTGGCTTGAACCGCTTGGTGTTCGCCAACCGGGCAACCCCATTGAACCCGACGACTGCTCCAATCCTTGGCTATCACCATGCTTAATTTGCCAGCCGCTGCTGAAATTGCGGGAATGGTTAACCGCCCTGCGTTTAAGGTCACCAACGCAATTTTTAGACCTTCGCCGGGTTTGCCAATCACATTTTCGACCGGGACTTTAACGTTATTAAACCGAAGCCGCCCGTTAGCGATACCTCGGATACCCATAAAACTACTCCGGCTCACAACTTCGAAACCTGGGGTATTTTTTTCAACAATAATGGCCGTAATTTGCTTTTTTTCTTTCCCATTTACGACCACAGGTGGCGTCGACACCATGACAACCAACAATTCCGCATCCGGGCCATTCGTGATGTATAACTTTTCGCCGTTAATAATGTAGTGTTTGCCGTCAGGAGTCAGAATGGCAGACGTTGTCATTCGTGCAGGATCTGATCCCACTTCTGGTTCGGTAAGGGCAAACGCCGAGATAGCGCCTTTGGCCAATCGCGGCAAATATTTTTGTTTTTGCTCTTTGGTTCCGAATAATTTCAACGGCTGGGGAACCCCAATGCTTTGATGCGCAGACAACCACACCGCCGTCGATCCACAGTAACTGCCAACCAGGGCCATCGCACGTGTGTAATTGTATACCGACAATCCCATCCCACCGTATTCCTTTGGAATTTTCATCCCAAAAAATCCGTGATCGCCCAATGCCTTCAACGCGGCTTTCGGCACTTCCTGATTGCGATCCACGGCTTCAGGATCGATATATTGTTTGAGAACAGATTCCAGATTTGCCAATACGGTATCGCCAATGGCCTTATCTTCGCCAGACTGGGTCGGATACGGATGAATTAAATCCCATCGAAAACTGCCCTTAAATAATTCGGCGACAAAACTATCGCGCCATTCGGTTTGACGTGAGTCTTCGGTGAGATCAAGGGCCTGTTGTTTTTCTTTGTTATCGGTAATTTGCATGGGAACCCCTCATTATTGATTTGATTTAACTATAAAAGGACGTCGACGCTTTGGCCATTTGAACGAGAACCTCTGTCGGAACAAAGCGCGGGCCAGATGTCTTGGCCAGCTCATCCAAGCGAGAGACGACATCCGCAATGCCCCGGTGATCCGCATATCGACACAACCCCAATCGGAACGGCGGAAATCCACTTCCCATAACCATTGCAATATCCAAATACGCGGGCTTTTCGACCACTCCTTCAGCAATGCACCGTGCCGCCTCGTTCACCATAATCAAGATCAATCGATCCAAAATATCAGCAGATGACACCGAGCGACCTGGCGTTCGCTGAACAAGGGACGCAATTTCAGCATTTGGAACCTTTGTCGCACCCGCATGAACATAGAACCCTTTACCCGTCTTTTTGCCTTTTAGGTCGTCTTTTTGGTGAATTCGATCAAAACTCATCGCTACGGCCATTCGATCCCCGTATCCGTCCTCAAGGATTTTAGCGACTTTGTAGCCCACATCTAATCCCACTTCATCTGCCAAGGCCAATGGCCCCATCGGCATCCCAAATCCTTCCATAATTCGATCGATATCAGCGATTTCGGCCCCATCTTCTAATAACCGTACCGCTTCATTTACATACGGAATCAAAATACGATTAACCAAGAATCCAGGACAGTTTTTGACCACGATCGGGGTCTTTTTGAGTATCTTTGCCAATTGGACGATTGTCGCAATGGTCTCGGGTGATGTTTTTTCACCGGGAATCACCTCAACCAAGGGCATGCGATTCACTGGGGAGAAAAAATGCATTCCCACAAACCGCTCAGGGTGTTTTAAATCAGCCGCCATCGCGGTAATCGACAATGATGACGTATTGGATGCGATAACGGCATCCGCCCTTATCTTCGTTTCTAATTCAGCAAATACCTTCTTTTTGATATCGATGTTTTCGACAACCGCTTCGATTACGACGTCCGCTGCACCGAATCCTGAGTAATCAGTGGTCGCCGAGATCGCATTTAGACCCAACTGAGCGTCGGATCGGGTCATTTTTCGGGTCTCGACCAATTTTGAATAGATTTTTGATGCGGATTGATAGGCCAAATTAATCGCGTTCCAATTGACATCTTTAAGCCGTACCGCAATGGCCTTGGAACTCAGTAGCCACGCAATTCCCCCCCCCATTAATCCCGCACCAATAACACCCGATTGCCGAACAGGTTTCGCCTGCACCCCCTCCGCTACGCCGGTATATTTTTTGAGATCTTCTTGTAAAAAGAACAGAGAAATCAAATTTTTTGAAATCGGCGTACCCACCAACTCTGAAAACTTCCGGGCCTCCTGATCCAAACCTTGGGCCAATGGCATCTTAATCCCTTCCATTACCGCGTTAATTGCCGCAAACGGAGCGGGATAGTGGCCACCCGACTTGATCACCACCGCGCGGCGTGCCGTGGATGCAATCATGGCCGATGCAAAGGGCATCGCCACCATCCAACGTCCTTTGACCTTAGATTTTCGAACTTCTAAAATCGCATTTCGCCCAGATTCAGTCGCGCACTGCGCACAAAATTTAGCAACTTCCGACCTAAAAAATGCAGCCGACACACAGCGATCAGCGAGTCCTAATTTTTCGGATTTAAACCCATCCGCTGACCCACCAGAGATAATCATCGGTAGCGCCGCATTCACACCAATAAGCCGTGGTAATCGTTGGGTCCCACCGAAGCCGGGGATGATGCCGAGATTCACCTCAGGCAATCCCAGCTGAGTCTTGGGATTGTCCGACACAACTCGAAACGTGCAGGCCAATGCCAGTTCGAGGCCCCCACCTAATGCTGCCCCATCAATCGCCGCAACCGTCGGAACCGGGAACGCAGCCAATTGATCCAACACCGCCTGCCCACTACGGGCCTTTAAATATCCATCATCAGCCGTCGCGATCGTATTAATTTCGGAGATGTCCGCACCAGCAATAAAAATATCCGACTTATTACTCACGAATACAAGGACTCGCAATTCACTATTGGTACTGGCCGCTTTGAGGGTATCCGAAAGTTCCACCAACGCCTCAGAACTGAGCTTATTGACCTTTTCACCAGGACAATCGAAAGTCAGCCAGCCGATCCCCTGTTCAACCGATAACGAAAAAAATTGCCCCATCCTTATTCGACCTCCACAATCGCAGCCCCGCCCTGCCCACCACCAATACACAACGACGCCAATCCACGATTTTTACCGCGCCGTTTTAACTCTTTTAAGAGAGTAACCATAATTCGGGTCCCTGAAGTACCAACGGGGTGACCCAACGCAACCGCACCACCGTTCACATTTAATAACGTGGGATCAATCGCGCCCAATGCTGTTGAGCGTCCCAATTTTTGCTGGGCAAATTCAGCCGATTCAAACGCCCGAACATTGGCCAATACCTGCGCCGAGAATGCTTCATTAATTTCGAATAAGTCCATATCAGCCACGGTCATACCCGCACTTTGCAGTGCCCGAGTTGATGCGTAAATGGGCCCTAGCCCCATACGTTCCGGTTCGAGCCCTGCGTATCCATAGGCTTTCAAATACCCAATCGGGGTTAATCCCATCGCCTTAGCCTTGGATTCTTTCATCACCACAACCGCCGCCGCACCATCCGTCAGTGGGCATGCGTTGCCAACGGTGACGGTCCCATTTTTGCGATCAAAATATGGTTTTAATTTTTGCAACGCCTCGATCGTTTGGCTGGCGCGTGGCCCATCATCCACAGTGATCGTAGATTTAAACTGAGGAGGTACCGGCAACGGGATCATTTCGTCATTAAACCGCCCGGCTTGTATTGCTGCAGCCGCTTTGAGGTGAGATTCTAATGCGTATTGATCCTGAACCTGGCGTGAAATCCCAAATTCGCGAGACAATTTTTCGGCGGTAAGCCCCATAATCAACCCACAAATCGGATCGGTGAGGCCATCCACAACCCCGACCACCGGCGACAAGTGTCCCAGTCGGAATGACATCAAGGCTTTGAATTTTTGTCCGGTGGTCTTGGCTTTACCCAATTCCTCAAACAGTCGGGTCATTTTTTTATTGAACATTAACGGAATATTGGACATTGATTCGGTCCCGCCCGCTAAAATAATCTCGGCTTCACCCGCCAAAATTTTGTTCGCAGCTGTGGTAATGGCCTCCATTCCGGACGCACAATTCCGATGAACGGTATACGCCGGAACCCGTTGAGGCAATCCTGCCCTCAACGCGACGACACGGGCAATATTCGCCGCATTCGATGGCTGAGCAACGTTCCCAAAAATAACTTCGTCAATTTGGTCGCCCGTTATGCCTGTCCGGAGCAAAATTTCACGCGCCACAACAGCACCGAGATGGTCGGCAGAAACGTCTCTCAACTGTCCACCGGCCTTACAAAATGGGGTTCTTACTCCGTCAATAATGGCAATTCGTTCATTCATGATTCAGACTCCTTGGATTGATTGTGAGCCAAGCTCGAGGACACATACATTTGTTCGATTACTGACGCATAATTGTGATTAATAATCTTGCGTCGCGGTTTCATTGACGGCGTCAATTCGCCACTGTCGATTGTGAACTCACGGTCCAACAAGGCAATCGTTTTAATCTGTTCAAAATTGGCCAAGCCTCTCATTTTTTTATCCACAATTTTTCGAATCATCGCCACAATTTTGGGGTGCTGCGCGATATCGGTTTCGGTAAAATGCATCGGCAATTTTTTTATACGACGAATTCGAGCAAAATCGGGCACGATTAAGGCGACTAGATAGTTACGGGATTCCCCGCATACAATCGCCTGGGCAATCATTGGATCCGACTTGAGTCGTAACTCCACCATCTGAGGAGCGACTTTTTTACCGTTTGACAACACAATGAGGTCCTTTTTGCGGTCGACAATGCTAATAAACCCCTCACTGTCTATTTCGGCAATATCTCCGGTATGGAACCACCCATCGTCACCGAGGACTTCGGCCGTTTTTTCGGGTAAATTCAAATACCCCTTCATGACGATCGGACCTTTAACCTGTAATTCGCCATCGTCACCCAAACGGATTTCTTGGCTCGGCAATGCCTTACCCACCGTCCCTAACTTGTAGTTGTCCAACCGATTACATGCGATGACCGGGGATGTCTCGGTGAGGCCATATCCCTCGATAATCAATAGCCCTACGTTTTCAAAAAACCGTGCGATATCTTTCGACAATGGCGCGCCACCTGACACAAAAAACCGCAACCGGCCCCCTGTCCGTTCTCGAATTTTCTTTAATACCAGGCGATCCGCGATCCAATACTGAAATTTCAATCCCAGCGCTAATGATCGGCCTCGACTTTCGTGGCCTTTCCATTGCGCAACTCGAATCGCCCAGTTAAAAAGCTGCTTTTTAAAGCCCGATACGGAATCTTTGATCCGAACTTGCATTTTTTCATATAGTCTTGGAACGCTGACGACAACGGTAGGCCGCGCCTCGAGCATATCGGCGGCAATCGTATCCATCGATTCCGCATAATAAATGCTGCCACCGGCAGCAATAACCGCGTAATACCCGGTCGTACGCTCAAACACGTGGGACAGTGGCAAAAAGGACAACACGACATCCGACTCAGTCACAGGTAGGGCCAACAGGATGTCCCGGACATCCGTCAAAAAATTCCCGTGGGACAACATGACCCCCTTAGGTTCGCCCGTCGTGCCCGATGTATAGACGACGCTGGCCAAATGGTCCGACGAGATTCGATCCAAATGTGTTAAATAGTCGTCGTAGGCAGTCGATGTACTTTGTTTTCCTAAAAGCTGAACATCTTCCATCGACATACACTTAGGGTCCGCATTCTTTAGATGCCGCTCAAAGGTAATAATACGGGTGAGTGTGGGGCAGCTATCCGCAATGGCCAACACTTTGTCCAAATGCTCCTGCGTTTCGACAACCACCATTTTTGCCTTCGCATCATTCAAAATATAGGCAATTTCCGCCTCGGTTAACGTCGAGTAGATGGGGACATTCACGGCCCCGATCGACATAATTCCCATGTCGGCAATAACCCATTCCGGGCGATTTGCAGAAATCAAAGCAATAAAATCATTTTCGCCGACAGCCAATTGACTTAGTCCAAGCGCAAACCATTTTACTTGCTCAAACCATTCCTGGTAGGTCACCGGGGTATATATCCCCTGGCGTTTTGCATACAACGCCTGTTTAAGCGGGCGTCGATTCAAATTCTGTAACAATAATTGAACCAAATTCTGGGGTTGCTCTACCACAAGTCGACCTCGATTCCTCCGAATTTTTCGGCATAGCGGTTATACAATCGACAGACAATCACTACAGTTACAAACACAAATAAGGGCACAATCACAACGGGGGCCAAGCTCGACATGAGAATATGACCCAATACCGAAATGCCCTTGTCGAATCGAAAAATTCCGACAACCTGATATAAGGCGGTCGGAATTTCGACGATGATCGTTAATCCCAATGAAACAGCGGCCACTGCACGGGCCGCCGAATAGGGATTAATGAACCGAAGACAAATCATGCAACAGCGGACGCAGGCTCCGGATTAACATTCAATTCGCCTTCCCACTTAGAAACAACTGCAGTCGCTACTGCGTTACCGATAACGTTAGTAGCCGAACGGCCCATATCCAAAATTTGGTCCACACCCAATACGATTGCCAAGCCTTCTAAGGGAATGTGAAAGGTCGTCAATGCGCCCGCAATAACGATCAACGATGCACGGGGAACCCCTGCCATACCTTTTGAGGTCACCATCATCATCAACATCATAATAATTTCTTGGCTCAATGTGAAATGAATACCGTACGCCTGCGCAATAAACATGGTCGCAAACGTCATATACATAATCGATCCATCCAAGTTGAATGAATACCCCAACGGTAGTACAAAGCTGGTAATCCGGTCTGAACATCCATATTTTTCCAAGCGCTCGATTACTTTGGGTAACGCAACTTCAGAACTCGCCGTGCTAAATGCAAGAAGAATGGGTTCGCGGATATAGGCCAATAATTTCAAAAATGGGATACGCATGATCGTACACAACGTGCCAAGTCCCACAATCGCAAAGGCAAATAATCCGCCATAAAAACAGGCCACCAAGTACACGTACCCACGCAAAATTCCGATACCATGTTCACCCACAACGGCAGCCAAGGCACCAAAGACGCCAAACGGCGCAAATGCCATTACCGCCCGGGTAATTACAAACATCAAATGCGACAACGAGTCCAAACCTTTAAGAAGGACTTTTCCTTTCTCACCAAGAGCAGGAATCGACGCACCAAAAAATAGCGAAAACACAACGATTTGGAGAATTTCGTTGCGGGCCATTGAATCAAAAATACTGGTCGGAATCACATGGGTTACAAAGTCTTTCGCCGACGCATGAGCTGTAGCATCAATCCCAATCTCAGTACCTTGTTTCGGCAAATTAATATGCATCCGACTGCCAGGTTGAAAGAAGTTAACCAACAAAATACCAGAGATCAACGCAACCGCAGTCGCGCATTGAAAATACAAAAATGTTTTAAGTCCAATCCGGCCCAATGAACGAATATCGCCCAACTTTGCGATCCCCACGACTAAAGTTGCAAATACAAGGGGCGCTATAACCATCTTAATTAGGCGCAGAAAAATGTCGCTCAACACGGTTAAATGCGCCGCGCGATCTCCTATAAAATGACCGACAACTATCCCCAAGGCCATTCCCAAAAATATCTGGGTCGTTAATTTAGGTGCTTTCATGAATTTAGTACGCTCCTTTAAGTTCGGGTTGCATATGACGCAATTTGTCAACAAACACTGTGTAATCTACCATCGACCGACGAATGACTTCGTGAGCCTCATCGCGACCATAAATATGTGAAATCTTGATCGGCGCGTAATCTGAATCCGGACTTTGTTTATATGTCAAAAAATAATGGCGTAACCGATCCACAATTGCGGTAGGTACCTCGGACAACTCGGTATACTTTGAATAAGCCGCATCATTTTCGAGTACGGCAATAATCTTGTCATCGGCCTCGCCTCCGTCAAACAAGCGGAAACCGCCAATCGGAATTGCCGATACGATCAACGACCCATGATTAATAGGCCGTTCGGTCAGTACACAAATATCAAGCGGATCATTATCCCCTTCGATATTTCTTTCTCCCGTCCGTTCCATAGTGAACTTGGCCACTTCCTCCCGACAAATCGTCTGTGGGACAAACCCGTACAAACTGGGGCAGATATTGGAGAATTTTTGAGGACGATCCAACTTCATATGCCCTGTGTATTTATCAATTTCGTACTTAACGGTGTCCGTTGGTACCATTTCGACAAATACATTGAGAACTTCAGGAGCGTTTTCTCCGGCAGGAATCCCGTGCCACGGGTGTGCCAAAGTCAAGGAATAGTGATGCACCATTACAACTGTCCTTTCAATGCGTTTATGAGAGAATTCCGGCGATTGTATCCGTATACAGAAACAAAAGTCAAAATTTTATGCCTGATCGGACTCGCCACCATAGGTTCGAGGTCGAAGCGTGCCACCGGGACGCAATGGTAACAGCAAGTCATTGTCGATCGGAAAATAAAAATCAACCGCATTGATCAGATCTTCATTCGTACTGCCAAGAAACGAAATCACCTCGACCAAGACGCCCCTGCTTCGTAGATGATAAACCAAGTCCGAAAAGTCACCATCCCCAGATACCAACACCGCGACGTCAATCTTGTCGGCAATGCTAATCGCGTCGATCGCGAGCCCCATGTCCCAATCCCCCTTGGCAGACCCATCCGAGCGTGTCCGGAGGGCTTTCGACTTAATCTCGTAACCATTCCCTTTCAACATTTCCAAAAACGCCGCTTGATCGATCTCGGGATTTTCGATGACGTAACAAATCGCACGGATCAACTGCCGACCTCGAACCGCTTTTTCCATCAATTTCCCAAAATTGAGTTTGGCTCCCCATAAGTATTTTGCCGAATAAAACATATTCTGGACATCGACAAACACTCCGACTCGTTGAAATTTACTGATTCGCGTTAACATGTCATACCTCTCTACGCATCACGTCATAGGCTACTTCTAGCCCGGTAAATAAATGGAATGCCAAAATTCCCTGGCCCGCCAACATCCCCGCACCACCTAATATATTTGCGCCCTTCGCCTGAACATCCGCCAGCCAACGGGTGGGAAACGGCTTATAAATGATGTCACACACCCAATGATCCGAGGTTACCCATTGTGTGGATTCAATGGGTCGGGCATCCTCGTTAGGAGGCATCCCCAATGGCGTGGTATTAATTACAATTTTACACTCTTCCAACGCATGAATCATTTGAATCGACCGATCATCAACAGTCGTTACCTTGGCATCTGGATACGCCACTTCAATATCATGCTTAAGTGCGTCGACTCTGAATCGAGTTCGATTTGATATCCATAATTCAGAAACACCCGCTTCAACCAAGGCAAACGCGATCGACCGAGCGGCCCCGCCTGCACCGATCAAAAATGCAGATTGACCCTTTGGCGAAATTCTCGCTTCTCGCTCTAATGACAAAATGAATCCTTGTCCATCAGTAGAATATCCCGTCAGTCGGCCGTTTCGATTCACAATTGTATTCACACTACCCATTCGCGCAGCAGCCGGACTCAGTTCATGCAAATACGGGATTACCGCTTCTTTGTAGGGAATCGTGACATTGACCCCCATAATCCCCAAGCTCTGTAAGCCTCGTATCGATGACTCAAGCTCATGAGGTTTAACCGGGAATGGCACGTAGGCCCAGTTCAACCCCAAGGATCGATAAGCCGCCGCATGCATTCTCGGCGATGCCGAATGCGACACTGGGTATCCAATAATGCCACAAATTTTTGTATCGCCAGAAATCACGATCTTGGCCCCATGCGATTCATCAGCCAGGTTTTCCATTCTGAATACGGAGTAACCCAATTAGGATTCCGATAAAATCCGACCGCAACTGCCGCCATCACGAGATTTTCGACAACCTTTCCCCAGTCGGCGGGACGGGCGCTACCAAAACAGCCACAATCAATAATCCATCCCTGAGATAGTGCAAAAATAATCATGATCGTGAAAAGACCCAATAACCCGGCAATGGTCCCCGATGTAAACCGTGGATAGGCCCCAAATACCATTAACATCCCCACACAGACCTCGACCCAAGGCATTACAACCGAGAGCGGTTTGATCATCATCAATGGGATAATTTGATAGCCCAGTAAGCTGGCCGTAAATCGCAGAGAATCCATCAATTTGGACACCCCCGCATACACAAAGATTATGCCGAGAACCAGTTGACACCCCAACCCTATCCAACGCCGAGTCTCTGGGGCTCCCAATTGAATCACTGTAGAACCTCCGCCGCCTGAATCGGCAACTTGGCACCAATCCACTCTTTCATCCCACCCGGAAAAACATAGATCCGGGTAAATCCAAGCTCATTTAACTTTGTTGCCAATACTTCGGCCATAGGGCATTTTGGGCTGTTGCAATACGCCACAACCGGCTGACTGCGGTCCAAACTCAATATTTTTGGATTTGTCTTAACTTCTTGATAGTAAGCGGAAATTGCATTAGGGATATGCGCATATTGATATTCGCGGTCCGACCGCGCATCCAGAAATAACGCCTTCCCCGATTTTTGGAGCGCACGCGCCTCTTCAATCGTTAATAAGGTCAACGTTGCCGCACTTCGGCGCTCTTCAACGCGAGAAACAGTTCGTGCATCCATCGCCTTTTGATCACCACGGCCAAACTGATTTGATGACCAAAACGCCACCGCTCCCGCGACAGCAATGACGAAAACACCAATCCAAATGCCCCAGTCTTTCATCTTCATTCGCCCGACTCCTTTGCAAAGATACCGTAGTTATACCACGGGATCGGCTCCCTTCAACGATTCGATTTGATCACGCAAAACCGCAGCCAATTCAAATTCCAAATTCTTAGCAGCTGCCTTCATTTCCATTTGAAGCTGAGCAATCAATGCGGGCAATTCACCGGCCTTAACGGTGAGTTTTTTCTGTTCGATTTCAATGATTTTTCGCCGATCTTCGTCGCGAATATCCGATATCTTTCGTGATACCGATTGGGGCACGATACCATGGGCCTCGTTGTGCGCCAGCTGGATCGCCCGTCGCCGTTCGGTTTCGTGAATCGCGTTCTTCATCGATTCCGTCATTTTATCAGCGTACAAAATCACTTTGCCATTAATATTACGCGCAGCGCGGCCCATCGTTTGAATAAGCGACCGTTCATTACGCAAAAATCCTTCTTTATCCGCGTCCATAATGGCAACCAATGATACTTCCGGTAAATCGAGACCTTCTCGCAACAAATTAACGCCGACCAAGATGTCATATTTCCCCATTCGGAGATCATGAAGAATATCAATCCGATCCAACGAATGGATTTCGGAATGGAGATAACATACTTTCTTACCTTGTTTTTGGAGGTAGTCGCTCAATTCTTCCGACATTGCCTTGGTCAAGGTAGTCACTAAGACCCGTTCACCCCGCTCAATTACATGCTGGATTTCGATCAATAGGTTGTCCACTTGGTACAACGTCGGCCGCACTGAAACCTGCGGATCCACCAACCCAGTCGGTCGGATAATTTGTTGAGCGACCTCGTAATTGTCCCAATTCACAGGCCCATCTGATGCCGCGTCGTGCTTGCGGGTTTTCGATAGTTCGTACGGCCCAGGAGTGGCAGTCACATACACCACCCGACCTATTTTCGACTCGAATTCGTCGAATTTAAGCGGACGATTATCCAAGGCAGATGGCAACCGAAATCCATAATCAATTAAGGCTTGTTTACGACTTTGGTCGCCTCCAAACATCCCTCGGACCTGAGGAACCGATACATGGGATTCGTCGATAAAGGTCACAAAATCCTTGGGGAAAAAGTCGAGCAAGACTCCTGGTGCTGTTCCCGCTGGGCGTCGTGACAATTGCCGTGAATAATTTTCGATGCCCTTGCAATATCCCACCTCAGCCATCATATCCAGGTCGTAATTGGTGCGTTGCTCGAGACGACGGGCTTCGAATTCTTTACCCTTCGATTTTAACTCGTCGACTCGGGTGGTTAATTCTTTTTTGATGGCCATCATCGCGTCCTGGAGTTGATCGTTCACCACATAATGAGTCGCAGGGTAAATATCGATCGACTCACGACGCTCTAATTCATTTCCATTGATCGGATCGATGAGGGCAATTCGGTCGAGCTCATCACCAAAAAATTCGAGTCTTACCAAATATTCGGCCCAAGACGGATAGATATCGATACAATCACCCTTTGCCCGGTACCGTCCCGGTTTGAGTTCAATTTCATTACGTTCATATTGCGCCTTATCCAACGACAAAAACAGTTGCCGCCGCACGACGACATCCCCCAAGTTGAGAGAAATGACTCCCCGAATGTAGTCTTCGGGCAAGCCCAATCCATAAATACAAGATACCGATGCCACTATTATGACATCCCGACGCGACAGCAACGATCGAGTCGCACTGTGGCGGAGTCGTTCAATTTCTTCGTTTATTTGGGCTTCTTTTTCAATATAAATATCCCGAGAGGCAATGTAAGCTTCGGGCTGGTAATAGTCGTAATACGATACGAAGTATTCGACAGCGTTATTAGGGAAAAACTCCCTAAATTCAGAGCACAATTGGGCCGCCAATGTTTTGTTGTGCGCCATGATTAACGCTGGACGATTCAACTCTGCGATCACATTGGCCATCGTGAATGTTTTCCCCGAACCGGTTACCCCAAGCAATATTTGATGATTTTTGCCGGTCTTTAACCCATCCACCAATTGATGAATCGCCTGAGGTTGATCCCCTGCGGGTGAATAATCGCTGTGCAATTGAAACATAATCAAATTCTAAGAGTTGGGCGAAACAGACGCAAGCGAATACCAGGTAGCACTTTCACGACCGTCATTGTTTAATGTCGGGCTAAAGATGATTAGATCGACCGATTTTATCGTTATCGGGAGTGGGATCGCGGGGCTATCTGCCGCCCACGCGCTCGCGCCGTTCGGAGCAACGACAATCATTACGAAAAGTAGCATTCACGAGGGGTCCACCCAGTGGGCGCAGGGAGGCATAGCGGTTGCGCTGCATCGTGACGACACGCCGAATTATCATTTTGAAGATACGCTCTACGCTGGCGACGGATTGTGTAATCCTGACGCAGTCCGAATTTTAGTCGAAGAAGGCCCAAGTCGGGTCCAAGAGTTGGTTGAAATGGGGGCCCATTTTGACAAAAGCGGGGATGACTATTCGTTTACCCGAGAAGCCGCTCATAATCGACGTCGTATTCTCCATGCCGGGGATGCCACCGGTCGTGAAATTGAAAAGACCTTGGGGAATACCATACGCCGCCATCTCAACGTGTCGTTTTTGCAAAATACCGTCGTTTCCTCACTCATTATTTCGAACGGCGAGTGCATCGGCTGCATTATTGTCCACGACGGGGTGCCCACAGCGATTTATGCAAAAGCGGTCATTATCGCAAGCGGCGGGTGTGGGCAAGTTTATTCGTATAACACCAACCCTCCAGTCGCTACCGGGGACGGAATTGCGCTCGCTTTTCGGGCAGGTGCGGCCGTCCAAGATATGGAATTCACGCAATTTCATCCCACCACACTCTATACCGGCGACAAAAAACCCATTTCATTATTTTTGATTTCTGAAGCGGTGCGTGGCGAAGGCGGAATTTTGAGAAACAAGGCTGGGGAACGGTTTATGCCCAACTACCATCCGATGGCTGAACTCGCACCACGCGATGCGGTCGCTCGGGCCGTTTTCGAAGAAATGCGTCGCACCCAATCTCATCACGTCTATTTAGATTTAAGCGAGGTCCCTTTGGATCTTAAACAGCGATTCCCAACGATTTTCCGTCGATGCCAGGAATCTGGGATCGATATTCGACGCGATTTTGTACCGGTGGCTCCCGCCGCCCATTATTTTATGGGGGGAGTTAGTACCGATACGAACGGACGGACAACAATACCCCGCTTGTATGCCGCCGGCGAAGCCGCATCACTGGGAGTTCACGGAGCCAACCGGTTGGCATCAAATTCATTGTTGGACGGATTAGTCTTTGGAAATCGGGCCGGGCAACATGCTGCCACACTAACCGACATTGCTGTCGACACCGACATTTCGATCCCCCCAGAATCCGGTCACTTGCCCTCCTTGGTCGCCGCACGTCTGATTCGATCGCGGATTCGAGATACAATGTGGAATCAAGTCGGAATTGTACGTCGTCAGTCCGACATGGAGCATGCGCTGGCCTATTTTCTATCATTACACTCCACCGTAGGCTGGCAAAGCTACAACGAAGAGCGCTTAGAACTTCAAAATCTGATAACGGTCGCAACGTTGATCACCCAATTCGCCTTAACACGTACCGGAAGCCGAGGCGCTCATTTTAGAGCAGATCATCCCGAAAAATCATCGGACGAATTGGGGCATTATCGGTTGAATCGGGATATGACGGTGCACCAATTGATCCCGGTTGAATAGCGATTTTTCACTCCAGATTTAATAGTAATTTTGCGGCCGAAGCCCGAGCTAAGGAGGCCGATGATGATTGCAATTCGCTTGTGTTGCATATATCTATTTTTTGTGGATAGCAAATTTTGGAAGGAGCACTAGACACTCTCTCAGAACTTCCAATTTAATCGAACGGTTTAACAGGGAAATTAAACGTCGTTCCAGCGTCGTCCGTATTTTCCCTAATTTCGATTCCTGCCTTCGCCTTGTCTCCGCCATCCTCATCGAATTTAACGATGATTGCTCCACCGGAAGGAGGTTGTTCTCAACTTAACTTTTTTGATCCTATGGAGTCGCTTTTACAGAAAATTTGTTGCATAACCTCGAAGATCAGCCAGTACGGATCGCGCACGAACTCTATAGCCATCTTTCACGCGAGATCGTTCCTACAGGAGATGCAAGAGCGTTAGTCGATATACTTAAAAATCACTTTAAAATTAATTTGCCTACCACAGAAAATTATCTGAAGAGCCAGTCGAAAAAAAATCATGAAAGGGGTGTTACCGAGGTAATAGATTTGCGGACGCAACTATGGGCGGCGTCGATTATGCTTTATTCTGTGGCCCATCCAAATCAGGCAATAGTTGTTGGTGTAGGCGTGTTCCACGCGCGCCTTATGACAGATATTTTAGACTCGTTCTTTGAGTCCCGAAATCAATAACGCGTTATTGCAGCTAGTTCCGAGGCTAAAATTAAAATTCTAGACCTTCCGGCCTGGCGCCTAATAACCGGCACCTTTTTTAAGAACCGAGCCCCTAAACCGTCGTCGTATACTTCGATCGCATAACGGCAAACGCCACCGTTTGAACTGAAATCATAATCGTAGTACCAACCCCCTCAACGATGGCAAATGCAACCGGACCTACAGTGGGAATCGCGTTAACCAATGCACCTACCATCGCAGCCCCACACATGACCACCAACCCCAAACTAAATACGGTCATAGCCGTCCAGGGATTATCCCGCACAAACTGGGCGGACCGAAATAGCCCTTTCCAAAAGGGGTCCGATTCAAAAATGATAAATTGGGAGGTGAACTGGGTTAAAAACCACAAAATTAACGAAAGCCCAATCACGGCGACGATTAATGGCTTCGAAACGGATATTCCCATGCTCAGCGCAGCAACTCCCAGCACCGCAGCAGGCACAACCACCGCGCCCAATGCCGCTAACAAATGAAGCGCCGTACGGGTAAACTCAACAATTGATCGAAATCCAACAACGATCCTGCCAGAATGAAGCACCTGACCGACCCAGGCAACCGTCACGTTTTTTACAATCCACTCCGAACAAAGCGATGTGAATAAAAAATATAAGAGCTGGTGTTGGGATGGCATAAGGACCGTAACAGGACGTGCGAAACGGTATCCCTTTGCCTCGACATACCCCAACGCAACAAAAAAAATGATAAATGGAACAGTTACCAATTTATCTTTTCGAACAATTGAAAACGCTTCACTAAGTAAGAATGAAACTCGCATGGGCAAAGTATACGGCCCCGTTTGCGCATTGACCATTGTCGCCCGCTAAGATCGGAGTATACTCAGTCGCGATGGTTACAGTGATTGCGACATTGAATGCCATATTACCCAGCTTCGTCATTATGTTTTGCGGATGGGCCATTTATCGACTCGGAATCGTGAGCCATCGGTTTTTGCAAGAATCATCTCGACTGGTGTTTTTTATCGCCCTACCCGTGATGATTACACTCAAATTTTACGAAGTCGATGCGTCCCATGCCTTCCCGATCCGCCAATTAATTGTCTGCTTTGTCGCCGCTATTATTTTTTGCGTCATGTCATGGCTCGTCGCTCGAAAATTGGCAGGAAATCCCGACGCAGTGGGCGCCATATTTCAGGGTGCAACCCGTAGCAATTTTGCGGTAATCGGATTGTATTTGGTAAATACGCTATTCGGTCACGATGGCCTACTCAACGCCACGTTACTAATGGTTGCAACAATTCCAATAAACAATGTCAGTTCAGTCTTAATTCTATCTCGTTATGGGTCCCACTCCCACAAAAAATCCGGATCGGTTTTCAAGTCCATTTTTATGAATCCAACTCTGCTTTCATTACTCGTCGTTCCTCTGATTTGGTTTAAACCGCCAGTTCCGGAATTTGTGCTCCATTCCGCACATGATATCGCCTCGTTGACACTACCGCTCGCGTTAATAGGGGTCGGTGCCTCCATTCAATTTAGCCGCATTCGGACCCATATGATCAGGGGCGGGCTGACCGTTATGATGAAATTGGTGGCCATGCCAATGGTCGTCATTGGCGTATCCATTCTTGCAGGAATTCGGGGGCTTGATTTAGCCTCTATTACCCTTTTTTCTGCAACCCCAACGGCGACAGCTAGTTATATTCTGGCCAAGCGGTTTCAATCGGATATCGAACTCACGAGTTGGGTAATTGCTGCGTCAACGCTACTATCACTGATCACGTTACCCGTCATCGTCATTGTATTAAGGGTGCTCGCACTAATTCCCTAACCCGGCGAACGGGTTACTGGGTATTTTGTGAGCATTCGCGTATAGTCATGATTCTAAATTTAGTTCAAAGAAATACAACGTGTATCGACAAATAGCGACCCCACCCTGACCTGCCCCCATCGAATGGACACCCGAAGTTAGAATCGTCCGTGCATTATTGAACCACTACTAATGAGCTTGTCCCCAAGCGTTAGACCACGAAAGTTGGATTTAGAGATAGAAAATCAACATCGTAGTAGGGGCTGTGGAATTGTGTGTAAACCCAGCGGGTGTTCCACAATTCCACCGCCTAACAGATCAATCAAATTTGCGACACATTTTTTGAAATAGACCTCGTGGGGCGTTTTGTAATCGAGTGATTGATGGAATCTCCGATGGTTGTAAAAGGCGACATACTGCCTGATCGCTTGTCTCAAATCGGATACCGTTTCGAATTGTTTGAGATAAGGACATTCGTACTTGATGGACCGCCAAAATCGTTCCATAAAGACGTTGTCCAAAGCCCGGCCTTTGCCATCCATTGAAATTCGAATGTCGTTGGATTTAAGCACGTCAGTAAACGC
>Ga0214917_10000189_pt1 | contig 77616 bp, 106 predicted proteins | sample LL_1208_BB_MetaG_FD_177983 | JGI IMG/M metagenome (GOLD analysis project Ga0214917, IMG submission 177983) | Freshwater microbial communities from Lake Lanier, Atlanta, Georgia, United States - LL_1208_BB | ecosystem: Environmental > Aquatic > Freshwater > Lake | place: USA: Georgia... | reverse complement strand
AAACATGTATGGGATTTACACATAAACCTTTCAAATATTTTAACCCAAAACAGCAGATGCGTTTTGAGTTATATATGCAAGCTGATCCATTTGGTCCCTTCTTCCCTACATACGCTATAAAATCAGCGGATAGGCCTACTTTAGAAAATAATCACATTACAGTAGATTATATAAATACTGAATTTCATGTAAAAGGAAAATCTAGGTGGCAACCTATTACTGTTAGATTCTATGATCCTATAGAGGATAATGGAGCTAAAATGCTTCATGACTACATAAATAATTATCATCATAATTCAGGAACTACAGGCACATCATTCAATTTATTAACTCCGGGAGAGGACGGCTTTATACACGAATATAAAAGAACATTATATTTAAGATCTCTTTCCCCTCATGGTGATGTCGTCGATTCTTTTATATTAGTAGGTGCATTTTTTGATTCAGTAAAATGGGGCGAATTTGATATGTCTAGCGATGATTTAGTTCTAATGGAAGGTACAATTGTGTATGATTATGCTATGGTTAGAGGAAGTAAAATAAAACTTCCAGATGTAGAAGGACCCGGACTAGATGGAGGAGGGGCAAATTTAGGAAATCAATTAAAAGATGCTGCTATAAATATAGGAAAAGGAGCAGCTCAAACAGTAGTGAACGCCGGTATTAGCGCATTAGGAGGCTTACTAGGAGGCGGCGGCGGAAGAAACTAGTTTAATTATATACTAATTTTACGTTTTTGACATATTTATTATAAAGAAAAATGGCTAAATCTACACCTGTATTTAGAGAAAAAAAAAGAGAAATATCTTTAACTTTAGATTCAACTGGGGCTTCTGAGTATACTCAATACAGGCCCTTTGCTTATTTTGAGCCAAAACTAAAAAATAGATTTGTTCTTTATTTAGATGTCCAAGGAATCTATATACCTACTTATTTAGTTAAATCAGCAACTAAACCGGGATTTAGTTATCAAAATATAGAATTACAATATATAAATACAAAAACAAATTTTAAAGGAAAAATGACTTGGGATCCTATAGAAATAGTTCTATATGATCCTGTAGCTGCACATAGGTTTTCTCCTAGAGCAAGTAACAATCCTTTCGTAGATTCTTTATCAAGTTCAGAGGATGTTAAAAATGATTCTTCTGTTTTAGTTTATGAATGGATAATGACTACTCATTCAAATTATGTAGAAGGCAAAGAACATGCTTTAGAACTCTATAAAAAAACTCTTATTTTAGAAACATTAATGCCTAGAACTAATGTTCAGTCAGAAAGATGGGAAATACACGGAGCTTATGTTTCCGCAGTTAAATGGGGAGATTTAGATATGTCAGACGATAATCTATCTACTATAACTGTAACAATTACGTATGATTATGCGTTAATAAAAGATGCGAATGAAAAGAAGATTTTACCATATAATACAGGAGAAACTTTCAAATAGCTAGCAACAAATCAACTCCCAAACTCTATTAAATCCCTTAATTCAAGAGTACCATCTGTAAGTTTATTACCTAGAGCATAAATTAAAATAACTAAACAATAATATTATGAAACCAGACAGAGAAGTTACATTTAATCAAAGTCCTGACGAAGAAAACATGGAAAATCCAGTTCCGGTTATTCCTTCTGTCCCTCAGGGAATTAAACAAACAACATTAATTGTAGATTTACCATCTAAAGGACTTTTTTATCCTAAAGAAAATCCCTTATCTACAGGTCAAGTAGAACTACGGTATATGACCGCCAAAGATGAGGATATTTTAACTAATCAAAATTACATCATGCAAGGAACAGCCATAGAAAGGATGTTTAGAAATTTGCTTGTATCAGAAATTGATTGGGATGATTTATTAGTAGGAGACAAAAATGCAATTATGATTGCATCTAGAATTGCGGCTTACGGAGAAGAATACGTAATTCAAGTCACAACTCCTTCAGGTAATACACAAGATACTACTATTGACTTAGGAGAGTTAAAACCTAAAAAAATAGATGAGTCAGTTTTAGTAAACAAAAATAGTAATTTGTTTAAACTTACTCTTCCAAAATCTAAAAAAGAAGCTCATATAAAACTTCTTACAGGAAAAGAAGAAAAAGAAATAGATGCTATTGTAAAATCATACGAAAAAATAGGTAAAGATCCAGGACTACTTACTTTACGTTTAAAGCACATGATTGTAGCTTTGGATGGAAACACAGATTTAGTATTTATCAGAAATTATATTGATACTGATTTATTAGCAGCAGATAGTAGAGCTATTAGATCTTTTATTAGTAAAATACAACCTGATGTAGATTTTAACGTAGAAGTAATAGACCGGTATACCGGGGAACCATTTCGCGCTCCAATGGTTTTCGACGAAAGATTTTTTTGGCCTGACCTCGAGAGATAGACAGTACATATATGAAGAGATTTTTCAGTTAATTCATTACGGAAAAGGATTTACATATAGTGATTTGATGGACATGCCTATATTTATTAGAAAATTCTTTTATAACCGATTACTACAAGCTTATGAGGAAAGAAATGAAGCAAATAAAAAAGCAGCCAAAAAATCAAGATGATAAAATAAAAAAAATCAGGGAGGGGATTCTCTCCTCCCTTTTTTCATTATTAGCCATTCCTACACAATTAAAGATGGTAGGTAGAATGTATAGTGCTGCAAAGGAAGATGAAAAACTAAAAAAGTTAAGAGCTCAAAGATTACAGAGATTACAGTCTTTAAAACGTGATTCTGATTCTAATAATAGACATTTTAAAAACTATAGATAGTTCATACTATAAATAAGTAAAATATCATGACTTTAGAAAATATTATAAAATCATTAAAAAATACTTTAGATAGTTTGAAAACTCATCTAACTAATGCAGAAAAAAAATTATCAGAAATAACTAAAGCAGATTTACAAGAATTAAATAAGCTAACAAATGATGTTAAATCAGGCCCTAGAATTCAAGCAAAAAGAAATAAATTAAAAGTTTTATACGATGCTAGAAAAAAGGAGATTAATAAATTTGAAGAAGCAAAAAAAAATATTAATGTATTATTAGGTAATGCAGAGAATAAAGTTAAATCTGCTTTAGATGCATTAGAATTAGCGGTAGAAAATGATCCTTCTAGTGTTGAAAAAAGAATAAACGATATATTAGATAATATAAATAGTATTTTTGTTAATAGTCAATATGTAATAAGTAGATATCGATCAGGAAAATATGTTCTTCAACAAAAAGATTCGGAAGGAAATGTAATAATAAAAGACGAGCATATTTATTATGATGCTAGCGGTAAAAATATAATTAGAGATAGAATAGCAGAAAATTCAAAGTCCATAGATGAAGCGAGACAAAATTTAGATATTAATGATAAATCTAGTACTGTTAATCTTTTAAAACATCATGCACTTGGCACTTATAAGTCAAAGACCGCTTTAGATAAAGAAAGAAGGGAGGCACGATTTAATTCTATATCAAATTTTATAAATCAAAGCCCAATTCCTGATACCTTACCTATAGATATAGCTGGTCAAATGATTACTTATTCTCACGGCTCTCAAAAATCTATAGATTCAGGAGGAAACCCAGCTCCTTTATCACAAGACATAGAAAGATTCACTGGCTTACCAACGAGTCAAATTACTAAAATCAGCGCTCAAAAGTTATCAGAACATTATAAACAAAAAACTACATCATCATTAGCAGACGTTAAACCTAAAATAGAAGATACACCATCATCACCATCATTAGCAGACGTTAAACCTAAAATAGAAGATACACCATCATCACCAGCGAACATCATTTCTGATATACCTCTAGCAGTAAATACATCGCCTATAGGAAATGAAGGAGGCGGTAAGAAGAAAAAAATTTCAATAGGCAGTAAAAAACCAAAAAAAAATAACGTAGGAGGATTACAATCACCTATCCAAGATATTAAGCCTGAAGTTGGATTAGGAGGAGGGTCGGCTTCTCCAGGAGAAGTATCTGATGAAATGCTTAAAGTAATTGAGCAGGCTGTATTCAATGGAGCTTCAAGAGCTTTTGCACAATTCTCAAATGGACCTTCTGCTGCACAACCCGAATTTGGAGATACGACCATAGATAAAATAGGCGAAACTGTTTTTAAAGCTATGCAAAAAGCTTTAGATTATTATTCCGCTTCTCCTGCATTTAGAATGGTTTTAGTTGGAATAGACCCATCAGTTTTAGACCAATTAAAAAATAGTTTATCAGGTTTACCGGGTAGTGGAACAGGTGATATGGACAAATTAGCCGAAGAATTAAGAAAAAGTAGAGAGAGTAACGAAAACCTAGCTAAAATGCAAGAAGCTAGAAGAAAAAAAATAGAAGCAGAAAGAAAGAAAAAAGCTAAAGAAGCAGAAAAAGAAAAAAAGAGAATAGCGGATCCTAATTCACCCGAAAGTATAGCTAAAAAGAAAAAAGAAGCCGAAGCAGCAGAAAGAGCTCAAAAGAAAAAAGATAAAGAAGACCCTAATTCACTAGAAAATATAGCAAAAGCGGAAGAAAAAAAGAGGAAAGCAGAAGAAAAAAAAGCTAAAGAAGATAAAGCAAAGTTAAAAGCAGAAATAGAAGCAGACCCATTTAGAAAGAGATTAAAAAGTATTTACAAAGAAGGACAACAAGAATTAACGTTTTTATATGCTAAATTTGATTCTTATGCCGGATGGGTTCCAGGATTTAACAATGCTATATTAAAGGCTAGAAAAAGCGCTTTAGAAACTTTACGAGAAGGGTACGAAGCATTTGATAAAAAATATGCAGAATCCGGTAGTGCATTTGAAGGTATGTGGGCATCACTAAAAGCAATGTATAGTGTGTCACCTTTCACCGTTATAGTAGCAGGATTAACAACCATAGGAATACTTTTAGGTAAAACAATTTTTAATGCAGCTCAAAAAGTAAATACTCAAATAAAGGAAATAGCAGCAGAATTAGGAACATCAAATAGACAATCCTATGAGATGTTTAAAAATGCTATGAATGCTCAAACTCAATTTGAAAATTTACATGCTAGCCTAAGAGATGTTATGGATGCTCAAAAAGGCATTTTAGGAGATTCTGGCATTTTATTAAGAACAAACGATAAAGCATTATCTGCCATAGCCGACAATGCAAAAAATATAGGATTATCTGTAGAATCTGCCGGTGCTTTTTATGATAATTTAAGAATGAAAGGAGCAGGAGATATTGAAGCAAATAATTTAATGGCTGCATCACTAGAACTTGCAGATAAACAAGGGTTTTCTCCTCAATCTATTGTAGATGATATAGCTCAAAATGCTGAATTTGCATCAAAATATTTCTCTAATATTAATAAAGATTCCAAATCAGCTCATAGAAATTTAATTGAAACTAATTTACAAGTAAAAAAATTAGGATTAAATTTTCAAAAGGCAGCTAAAATGACACAACATTTGTTGTCATTTGAGCAAAGTATTACAGCAGAGGTTGAAGCAAGTATAGCGTTAGGTACACATGTTGATATTGGAAAAGCTAGAGAATTGCTTTTACAGGATGATATTGCCGGTGCTATGACACAAATGATGAATGCAATTCCGGGAGGTTATGAAGGATTTCAAAACATGGATTTTGCGGAAAGGCAAGTAACTGCTAATGCTATAGGTCTTGAAGTGTCTGAATTAGAAAGAAGTTTATATCTTCGAGAAAAAATAAAATTGAGCAATTCCGAGGATTTAGAATTAGCTATGAAACACGATGATTACTTGAAAAAAATAGCCGGAACTAATGATGAAATATATAGAACTGAATTAAGCAAAATACAAGCTGCTGAAAGATACAATACGTCAATAGAAAAATTATCTGTATCATTTAGATATGCTTTAGCTCCCATTTTAGAGGCAGTAGTACCTGTAGTTGATTTATTAGCAAATGCCATAAATAAATTAGGGGATTACGTAAAAAGATATCTAGGATATATAACAGGAGCTAATGAAAATGCTGAAAAAAGTGGCGGAGGGATAAAAACTCCAGATATGTACCAAATGGGACTAGGCAGTGTGATGGCACTTGTAATGGGAGGAAAAGTTTTGCAAATGTTAAAAGGACCTGTCGGAAAAAAAATAGGAGAAGTAGTAGGTAAAGCGAGAGGAGGTTTTGATACACTTACAGGAACTCTAGGCACAAAGACCAATCCTATGTATGTCATATCACTTGGAAGTGGAGGAGTTGTAGGGAGTGGTTTATTAGGAAATTTAACAGATGTAATTAATACTGAATCTACCGGAAAGAAAAAAGGACGACTAACCAAAAAAGGTTTACCTGATAGAAGATTTAAAGAAAATAAAATACCATCATCATCTACAACTAAACCAGGTATGCTAAAAGGCCTCGCTAATAATTTTAAAAACATAAAATTTGGGTCTATTTTGAAAAATACTATAAAAACAGGTGGAGTTGCGTCCGCTATTTTTGGCGTTCTTGATTATGTTAATAGAAAACAAGCCGGACAATCTACCGCTCAAGCTGCTTCTGGATCAATTGCAGGAGTTTTAGGAGGATTGGGAGGGGCCGCATTAGGAACAGCTATAGGTACTGCATTATTTCCCGGAGTTGGAACTATAATAGGAGCGGGTATTGGTCTTTTGTCATCTATGATAGGAGGATATTTAGGATATAAAACAGCTACTAGTATATCAGATTCTGCATTTTCACCTTCCTCTTTTACAGGAAGTTATGGTAATTATGCAGGTATGGGTTTGAATACAGCAGGGGGTATTGTTGCAAATAATAAACCCATCATACCAAGTAAACCTATAGATACCGCGATGGTAGATTATACACCAACTACTTTCAGCGGATTAGGTTCTAATTTTTCCAGTAGTACACAAGGTGCAGGAGTTTTGAAAAATTCAACTAGGTCTGTAATACAAAATAGGACTAGTAAAAACTCAGTATCACAGGCATATTTGAGTCAAGTGGCCAATTACGAAAAATCTATGAATAATGAGAAACTAGTAAAAGAACAAGAGGAAACTAATAAATTACTAAAAGAATTTTTACTTAAACAAATGCAACCAAACGTTGCTTATTTCACACCAAACTCAGTAAAACCTTTACTAAATCACATGAGAACAAAAAATACACAATAATAAAATGAGTCAAGCATCATTATCCGTAAGAGACAGGAAAAGACTTTTTGATTTTTCTTTCCAAAGAATATCAGCAGGATCAATAGGAAGCGGAAAACCTATAAAATTATTAGCTTATATAAATAATATATCTGATTCTTCTACGCCAGAATGGGATGAAAGATTAGATATAGGCAGAGCAGATGCTAAGATATTATACAGAAGCTTTAGTAGAACTATATCATTATCTTTTTCCGTTGCAGTTGAAAGCGAATCTCTTCCTACTTTTAATATGACAGAAAACATGCTAGACTTTGAATTATCAAATAGGTCAGCAAATAGGTCTAGGATTGGAGTAGAAGGGTCTAGAATTCTTACAGATCCAGCCGTAAGAATGCAAGACGCTTTTATAAAAGGAGGAATTCAAACACCTAGAGGATTTGAACAAGCGACTAGAGACACTCCTATGAATTTAGATGATAGATCTAGAGTATCAAATTTAGCTACGAGAGCAGCTAATATTACATACAATCAAACACCAAGCGGATTAGATATAAGTTATGTAGTAAAACAATTAAACGAATTATCTAAATTAGCCCTCCCAGTATACAATGGACCTTATGTGGGATCTTATGTTATGTTTACCATAGGAAAATTATATACTAGCGAAATGGGATATATAAAAAATTTAACTTTTGAATGGGATAATTCTTCAATAGTATGGGATGAAGAATATGAACTTCCTATGATTACAAGTGTTTCTATGGAAATAGGATATATAGGAAAAATAAAACCACAAGTAGCATCAAACTTTTTTGGATAATGAATAGATATGAAGACCTTACTAGTATAATAAGAGAGGAATCCGGAGTTAGACGATTTAGCACTACTTATTATTATAAAATACCTTTAAAAACAAGTGATTTTTATATATATTCAAGAGCTGGCGATAGACTTGATTTGTTAGCCAATGATTATTATGGAGACCCTAGATATTGGTGGATTTTAGCTAATGAAAATGACATAGGAAAAGGTACAATAGTTCCTCCTATAGGAATACGACTTAGAATTCCATATCCTCTAGATTTACTTGAATTAGAAAATTTGAAAAACGAATCAATAAATGGCACCTCCTTTTAGACGACCAATACCAGGGTCTATAATAACAGTATTAAATAATAGATTAGGTTTATATACTAAAGGAAATAAAGAAGATTACTATAAACCTAAAACTAGAAATACAGCTTATTGTATCATAACAAAAAACGGTGTATCCGTATCAACTAGAGAAAATACTTTTACCGAAACGTATAATCCCAACTCATTAAAACCTAGACCTAATTTAATAAGTGCCGAAATAGAAAGAACCGGGACAGATGCCTCTATTGTCAATCTATCCATGCGAATAAGAGCAACTATAGAAGTATACTCTTTATCTGATTTTTTAACATATTCAGAGATATTCTGTATAAATGACCCTAAAAATGAGCTTTCAATAACAATGGGATATAGCGCTCCTTTTGACGGATGCCCTTCATATACAATAAAAGGTTGCTTCATAGCCTACGGCACATGGCAAAGTACAAATGAAAACTATTATCAAATATCTTTTGAAGCTGTAGGACCCGGAGAAGTTTTTTCTACTTTAGATATAGGTCTTTCCGGTTTATGGGATGCAAATCCTCCTTTAGAATATAAAAATGAAAAAACTTATACAAAAGATAAAAAAACAGAAAAAGTATCAGGATATTATGAATTAATGTTATATGACGCTCAAAACTCAGGTGCTTTTTTAACAGATACTATAGAGGATGGAAAAATAATAGCTTACAAAAGAATAAAGTCTTACGAAGGTTATGTAAAACCTAACGGATTTCTTTATTTAAATTTTGGAAGCGGTATTCCTTTAGGTGAAATTGTTGTATACAAACCTGTGGAAGGAAGAACATTAAGTCCTGATTTAGACGAAAAGGCTTCAGCTCAAACTAAAACAGACGAATATTTTACTTTACAATATGTAGTAGATAGAATAATAAATGAATTTGCACTATTTCCATTTTATGAAAAATATACAGAGAGTGACTCAAAAGTTAAACATGTTTATATAGGTTTTGCTAAAAAACCAAGATGTTCAACCATTACAGGAAATGTAGTTAGATCCTGCGACCCAAAAAAAATACTTATACTAGGAGGCGGGGCCGGAGATTATAGAGACAAAGAAAATCCGGGAAGAGGAAAAAATTACGAACAAGTTAAAGGTAATTTTAATTATGTTAAATCTCATTACTCGACATATATAGATTTTAGAAAAATTCTTATTCACAGAAATACTCTATATAATACATTGTCATCAAATATGCATAAACCAGACCCTAGTTCTAATTCAACAAATAAATTTACCCCAGAAGAGTATTTAAAGGTTGATACTTTTTTTAAGAGTCTTTTTAGAATAATAAGCGATTGTACAGGAGGATTCGTTCAGCTAGGTTTAGTTCAGGATGACGGAACCCCCGATGTAGAGGATGTATCAAATCACAATGTACTAAGAATAGTTCCAACTACTTTTGTAGACGATTCTTTTAATGTATGGAAATTTAATACACTTAACGGTGATGGATCTACTAGAGAACTACAAATAACCGCTGAATTACCTTCTACTGATTTACACGCTTCTTTAGTTAAAAACATATATAACTCTTCTAGAAGTTCTTTCGCAGTTAGAGAAGGACATACTAATGATGGGCTTCCCTCAGAAGATATGAAGAAAATAATACAGGAACTAGTAGTAGAATATTATAGAGGTAAAATGCCGCAAACATATTATAGCGAGGAAACATGTGATGGAGCAAGAACCTTATTATCTAGTTTATTAAGAGGACAATCAACAACAGATTTAATAAATAATAATCAATATCTATGGTTAATGAAAATGAACGTTAAAATGGACGGAGTAGGCGGATGGAGAATTGGGCATCATATAAATAGTAATACAGTTCCTAAAAGTTTTACTACGGAAAGAAATATTGCTTTTGTAGTATCTAGGGTAAGCCACAGAATAGAAAATCAAGATTGGGAAACTGAATTAGATTCCATATGCACTGCAATACCTTCAGGGATACCTACTTTAGGAGCTAAATAAATAATCATGGCTAATTTTTTTTATACAGAGGGTAATTTTTTATGGGATGAAGATAACAAGCCGTATAAAGGATATTATTTTTATGTGAACAGAATACCATACGCCGGTATAAATGAAAGAGATATTAGAAAAAGATTATTTTTAGAATACGAATTTAAAAGAAGAGTGTATTCTTCACTTGGTTTAGAACCCATGGTAGAATATATAAATTTAAACCCATACACTCCGACAAAAGATAAAATAGAAGAATTAGACCCTTATTTCAAGAGATATTTCTACCAAAAAAGAGTAAAGCCTATAAAATCTATTCTAGAAATAAGTCCAGAAGATTATTTTTCTGCTAAAAATTTGGAAATTAATAAAAATAGACTTATATTTGCCGAAGTCTATTGGAAAGTTCGCGGAGACAAAAATAAGATAGCTCAAATAAATAGAAACGAAATTATAAACGCGGATAAAACTTTTCCAGGACTTAAGAGGTTTATTGTAAATTATAATGAGTTTTATATAAATGATGGTTATTGAAAACGAGATTCAGCTAAAGCAGATTCAGACTGATTTTTCCGGTTCTTTTGTATTTCCTGTTCCCAAAAATATGTCAAATTTTTCGGAGGGACTCTCATTACTATTTATACATGATTATAAAACTAATGATTCTTATTCTATAGCATTAGAACATCAAGAATTTAAATCTAACATTACATTAGATGTATTAAAATCATTATTATCATTTAATTATGTCATTGCATCTTCTAAATACATCTTTGATTATTATTTCCCCAGTAAATTTTCTACAGAGTTTCCATTACTATATTGGCTAAATAATGGAGACACAAATTATATAGAAGATTTATACAGTTTTTCATCTAAGTTCAAAAGATTTTATTATCCATCTACATTATATAACATGTACATACCATATTACATGTTTGTTAAATGTTTTAATAGTCAAGTATCATTTTTATCTACATTGGAAAAAAAATCTAATGTCATTGAAAAATATACATCAATTTTATCATGTTTAAATCATATTAGAGATAATGGAATTTATATTGATATCCCCCAAATAAATCAAGCCTATAATAAGAAATTAACTGAATCTTTATTACATCCTAAATATTCCCTCTACAACGCCACAGGAAGACCCGTAGGGACATGTAAAGGGATTAACCTTAGTGCTATACCAAAAGATGAAGAACATCGCTTAGGATTCATTTCTAGGCATGATAAGGGAATGTTAGTTGAATTTGATATTAAATCATTTCATTTATATCTAATTGCAAAGGCTAACGGATTTAAATTGAAAAAAGATGATATTCATATGTATTTAGCCAAGATGTATTTTAATAAAGATATTATTTCCCCGCAAGAATATGATGAAGCAAAAAAAATAACATTCACTAATATTTATTCTGAAAGAGGAGAAGCCAAAAAAATTCCATTCTTTGATGAGTTGTACAAGTATAGAGATAATATTTATAAAGAGATGGTCGAAAATAAAGAGATAGAAGTTCCATATTGCGCTAGGACTTTAAAACTAAAAAATCTAAAAGATGACTACTCTTACACAAAAGGAAAATTATTTTCTTATGTTATACAATTAATGGAAGTTGAACATTTTTTTGACATTATAAAAAAAATTATTGTATATTTGCAGTCGAAGAAAACAAAAATTGTATTATATGTTTATGATTCCTTTTTATTAGATTTCGATAGAGAAGATGGATTAGAAACTTTAAAAGGAATACAAAAAATTATTAATGATTCTGGTTTTATCTCTTCTGTGAAAATTGGAAAAAATTACTTTAACATGAAATCTTTTGATTTGGAAAACGTGAAAGCATGATTGAGAGAAAACCTACAAAACTACTGTGTACATTTTGTCATCCACATTTTATAGAAAGTACATTGAAGACAATTAAAAACACTTACGAAATAACTAACGATAGTGTATTTGTTTTTAGAAATGCGTCTGATAATGATGAACTTATATTAAGCTATAATGTTATTAGAGAGGATAATTTTATTTTATTGCCGTCCACTCTAATGTTACATAGAAATAAAGAAACAGGTACTTTATTTACTCTGAATGGTTTAAATAGACTAATCGAAAAGTCAAATAATGGTAAACTTGATGTTAACTACAAAATTGACTGGGATTATTATGAGAATTGTTTAATAGTAACCGGTTCTGATGGATTAAGATTGATAGACCTAAAGTTTCTATATAAAAAGAATATTTCTAACATTTAAAATACATAGTTATGAGTAATTTTGCAGAACGTTTCAAGCAAGAAGCGAACAGACTTTCTACCTCTACATCTGCTAACAAAAAGAGAGGTAAAAACATTTTTGATTTTATTTGGAGACCTACATCCGGTTCTACTACTATTAGAATTGTACCAAACAAAAAAGATCCTGAATGGCCTTTTTACATGGTTTATATTCATGGTAGAGATTACACCACAAAGATAGGTTTAGCAAATTACGAGTTTGTATCTCCTAAATCTTTCCAAAAAGAAGATCCGGCTGAATTATTTGCCAATAATCTTTACAGACAGGACTACGAGAACAACAAGCAATTTATTAAATATTTTTCTCCTCAAAAATTTTACTATATTCCAATTCTAATAAGAGGTAAGGAGTCTAGTGGAATAAAAGTATGGCCTGTAAACACAAAGACCTACGAGAAGATATTTAATATTATAAGTACCATTTATGAAGACGAAGGAGAGGAATCATCTAAAATATTTGACTTAAAAAGAGGTACTGACTTGGTTATAACTAAACCATCTACCGGAGGAGTTGAAATTACTGCGAAGAGAAGTCCGTCTAATATTATTGAGCGCGCTGAAGACGGATATACCATGGATGACTTTAAAAGACAATACGATGAAATTGGTAATATTGAGGAATTATATGTTACCCACACAAAAGAAGAGATTGAAAAGATGGTTACTTCTTTAGCTGGCAGCTTGTTTGCAAAAAGTAAGGCACCGGAATCTAATGAAATTATAAGAGGTGGAGGTGCCCCTAAATCTGTCGAGGAACCTAGTAAAAAACAACTAGATAAACCAGAGGCCACTAAATCTCTTGAAGACGATTTTTCTAAATTTCTAGACTCTATATAAAAAAAATAAATTATGGCAAAAAAGAAGGAATCCTCTCAAGAGAGGACTGACACCTCATTCGCATCATCTATCATAGATGCAATAAATGCTAAGTACAAAAAGGATATTGGTACTGTAGCTTACAAACTAGAAGATTCTGTTTTAGCTCCTACTAATGTAAGTGATTTTGTTTCTACCGGATGTACTACTTTAGACATGGCTATTTCCAATAGAGTTAACGGAGGTTATCCTGTAGGAAAAATAGTTGAATTAATTGGATTAGAACAATCAGGTAAGTCTCTACTAGCGGCTCATGCTATTAAAGAGACTCAAAAGAAAGGAGGAATAGGAATTATTATCGATACGGAAAGTTCCGTGAGTAAAGATTTTCTAAGAGCAATAGGAGTTGATTTAACAAAAAACTTTGTCTATGTCCAACACGAAGTCATCGAGGATGTTTTTAACTCCGTAGAAACAATTATTGAGCAAACTAGAGCATCTAATAAAGATGTCATTGTAACAATTGTAGTAGATTCTGTTATGGGGGCTAGTACAAAAGATGAAATTGAAGGAAATTACGATAAAGATGGATGGGCAACTCAAAAAGCTATTATAATTTCCAAAGCTATGAGAAAATTAACAAACTTATTAGGCAGAGAAAAAATACTTCTTATATTTACTAATCAGCTGAGACAAAATTTACAGGCTTTACCAGGACGAGGAGATTCATACACTACATCAGGGGGTAAGGCAATCGGATTTCATTCTACTATTCGAGTAAAATTAGTTAAAAAAGGAAAGATACAAGGCCCGGAAAAAGATTTACCTTTAGGAGTTACTACTGAAGCAGAAATTATTAAAAACAGAATTGGTCCCCCACATAGAAAAGCATCTTTTAATATTATGTATAATTCAGGAATTGATGATGTTAGTTCAATTATGGACTTTTTAAAAGACAAGGGCTTAGCGACGTCTTCTGGCGCTTGGTATACTTACAAGTATTGTAACAAAGAAACCGGCGAAATACTAGAAGACATAAGATTTCAAAGAAAAGATTTTTATGATAAGCTTTTTTCTAGAGAAGAAATTAGAAAAGACATTTTAGCTAATATATCGGAATACTATATTACTACTTATGTGAATAGAAATGTAGCAGACGAAGGAGATTCTACACCTTTTGTTCACATAGAAGAATCAGGAAATGACTATTGATGTATCAAAATTATTAGATAATCATAGGTTTTTATCTAATGAAAAAACAGTTCTTATAATAGATGGTACAAACTTGTTTGTTAGATGTTTTTGCGCTTATCCTACTTTAAATACTGACGGACATACTATTGGAGGTGCCTTTGGATTTATAGAAACTATGTTTTCTTTTGTTAAAACTTATAATATAAACAAAGTAATAATAGTCTTTGATGGTCAAGGAGGATCAGTAAGAAGAAGAAAAATGTATAAAGGCTATAAATCCGGAAAACATAAAGGTTTAAAACTGAATAGACTAGTAGAAAATAAATCGGAAAGTACTGATAAGGAGTCTGACAGACAAATAAGAAGACTCATTGAGTATTTAAACAGCTTACCACTAGTTCAATTAATCATGGACGGAGTAGAAGCAGATGATGTAATTTCTATCCTAGTAAAGTCTTCCGAACTAGAAGATTATAAGTATAAATTTATAATGTCTTCGGATAAAGATTACCTCCAACTAGTATCAGAAAACATACAAGTTTATAACCCAACAAAAAAAATACTATATTCTCCAAAAAAAGTTGTGGAAGAATTTGGAGTTATACCGGAAAACTTCGTATATTACAAAGCTTTTATAGGAGACCGTAGTGATAATATTCCTAGCTTTGGGTCAGTGGGAGAAAAGTATATTGTTAAGTTTTTTCCTGAAATACAAAAAGGTAAGATAGATAATATAGATTTCTTTTATAGAAGAGCCAAGGATTTGATTTCAGGAGGTAAAAAATATAAAGGACTTGATAATATTATAAATGATTTCAACAAGCTAGAATTGAATTATAAATTGATTCAATTACATGATGTTAATATATCTTATCATACTAAAAGTGCTATAAGTAGAATACTTAGAGAATTTGTACCTATAAGCCATGATTATGAATTTAGAGAAATGTTTTCTTTCGACGGACTTTATTCTAAAATAGATAATTTTGATTCTTGGTATAGGAATTTTGTAAACAGATTAAAATCATAATAATGACAGCTAATTTATTAAATTCTTTTGGCTCCGATTTCCAAAAGAAAGTTTTGTACAATTTACTTAATGACGAGTTATTTTTTACTCGTATAATTGACATCTTAGATTCTAATTATTTCGAGAACGAGTCGATGTCTTGGATAATTGAAAAGATGCACTCCTATTATGAAACCTATAAACTTCAGCCTACCGTAGATGTTTTGAAAGTTAATATTAAAGAACTAGCAAACAAAGACGACAACGATTCTCAATCGGAGAGAAATAAAATTTTTGCGCAAAGTATCTTTATATTTTTAAAATCTTCGTTAGAGTTAGGAGATGCTAAAGATTTACAGCATGTTAAAGATAAAATTGTAGAGTTTTGCAGAAATAGAGAATACGTTAAGGCATTGAGAAATGCCGTAGACTTAGTAAAAAATAATGATTTTGACGCCGCTTTCTCTGCTATTAACAAAGCCCACAATGCTGGTTCAGAACTAGATTTAGGCTATATATATGAGGATACACTGGAAAATAGATACACAGAGGACGACAGAAATCCAATACCTACTCCATGGCCTGTATTAAATTCATACATGAGAGGCGGATTATCTTTTGGAGAATTAGGTGTTGTTTTATGCCCGCCGAAAGGAGGAAAATCCTGGTTATTAATTTCTCTAGCTGCGCATGCAATGGAGTTAGGAGTTAATGTCATCTATTATACAATGGAATTATACCCTACTCAGATATCTAAAAGGATTGATGCTTACATTACGGACATTTCTTTAGATAAATTAAATCAAGAAAACATGCCTCTTATAGAAAAAAAGATGTCTGATATCCCAGGAAAGCTTATTATAAAAAAATTTGGGGCTTACAAAGCATCTACTATGACTATTAGGGGACATTTAGACCAATGTAATCATCAAGGAATTTCGCCGGGACTAATCATTATAGATGACCCTAAATTACTAAAATCAACTAAAACAGAAAAAAGATTTGCATTAGATGAAATCTTTACAGACATTAGAAATATTGCAGATGAATATAAAGTTCCAGCATGGGTTCCATCTCAAGCAAACAGAACATCAGAATCAGCTAAGATTGTAAATGGAGAACACATTGCAGAATCATATAATGTTCTCATGGTATGTGATTTCATGTTTTCATTATCAAGAAAAAACATTTATCACATTGTAGCATCAAGATTAGGAGAATTAGGATTATCATTTGAAGGATTATTAGATACACAATGCGGTAAACATCAAATAAATAATATCATGTCAGATGATGATGATAGAGGTCCTGCTCCAAAAAATTCAAGTGCTTTTGATCCGGCAGAAGTCGATAGATTTTTTAAAGAGTACGAAGAAATTTCAAATTAATAACTTCACTACTTGAGTACTTATTTTTACTCAATCATATTTCAATAAAATTCATAACTTCAACAACATGCCTTTATTAAAAGAAAGACTGCATTTCAAACCATTTGAGTATCAATGGGCTTATTATTATTGGTTTAAACAACAAAATGCCCACTGGTTGCATACAGAAATTAATATGCAAAAAGACATCAAAGATTGGGATGAAAATCTTAATCCATCTGAAAAAAATGTCATTGGTAACATCTTAAAAGGATTTGCCCAAACTGAAACACATGTAAATGACTATTGGTCTCAATATGTTACTACATGGTTTCCCGTTCCTGAAATTAAGATGATGGCAGTAACATTTGGAGCATTTGAAACAATACATGCTACAGCTTATTCATATTTAAATGATACTTTAGGTTTAGATGATTTTCAAGCATTCCTGCAAGATGAGGCAACAATGAATAAATTGCAAGTTCTTATTGATGTAGATAAAAATGATACATCTATATCTAACATTGCAAGAAGTTTAGCATTATTTTCTGCATGCGCCGAAGGTATTCAATTATTTAGTTCTTTTGCAGTCCTCCTCTCATTTAGAAAATCAAACAGACTAAAAGGTATTGGACAACAAATGATATTTTCTGTAAGAGATGAAAGTTTACATAGCGAAGCTGGATGTAGATTGTTTAGAGAATTGATTGCTGAAAATCCTGAAATATGGACGCCGGAATTTAAAAATAGTATTATGCAGGGCATTCATTTGTCTTTAATTAATGAGTTTGCGTACATAGAGAGTATTTTTGAAATGGGAGAATTAGAGACTTTATCAAAACACAATCTCAAGAATTTTATGTATGATAGAGCCAATAGAAAATTAATTGAATTAGGACTAAAACCAGTATATAAAGTAGACCAAAAATCAATAGATGATATGTCTTGGTTTTACATAATGGTTTCTGGTGAACAACAAACAGACTTCTTCGATAATAGAGAAACCGGATACGCTAAACCTAATGAAGATTGGAACAGCGATGACTTATTTTAAATTATAAAAATGAACGAATTACACGACTTAGCAAAAAAACAGGGATGGACAATAAATGACATACCTGAGTGGGGTAATAATAGCCTCTACCTAACAACTATACTAGGAGGATATTTACAAAATAAAGAAACTCCTAAAAATGCGTATATCAGGTTAGCTATTACAGCCGCAAAGTACTTAAACAAACCTGAACTTTTTTCTAAATTTTTTGAAATACTTTGGAATGGATGGCTGATACCATCTACTCCGGTAATGAGTAATTTTGGAACTAACAGGGGATTACCTATATCATGTTTTGGCGGATATGTAGGTGATTCCATGTACGATATATACAGAAAAAATCTTGAAATGGCTATACTATCTAAACACGGTGGAGGTACTGCATATGATTTTTCTGAAATTAGACCTAAAGGAGCATTAATAAAAGACGGATCAAATGGAACTACTGATGGAATTATACCTTTTATAAAATCTTTTGATTCTACTATTATAGCATCTAAACAAGGTAAAATGAGAAGAGGTGCTGTAGCTGTATATTTATCCGCAAATCACTCGGAGTTTTCTGACTTCTTAAAAATAAGAGAACCAAAAGGGGATATTAATAGACAATGTCATAATATTCATATGGGAGCAAAATTCTCTAATGATTTTATGGAGGAAGTTATTAATAAAAATGGTAGCAAAAGAGAGTTGTGGTTAGAGCATATAAAAACTAGAGTTAAAACTGGAGAGCCATATACATTTTTTGTGGATAATGCTAATGCAAATCTTAAAAGTACATTTTCCGCATATAATTTAAAGGTAAGACACAGTCAATTATGCGCAGAAATAATGTTACCTTCTGATGAAAATCACACTTTTGTATGTTGCCTATCTTCCATGAATTTATATAAATGGGATGAATGGTCAAAAACAGATGCAGTATATTATGCCACTATATTCTTAGATGCAGTAATCTCTGAGTTTTTAGAAAAAGCTAAACATATACAAGGAATTGAAGACTCTATAAGATTTGCCGAAAAATCTAGAGCTTTAGGATTAGGGGCATTAGGATGGGCTTCACTTTTACAAAAAATGAGAATACCTTTCGTGGGAATACAGGCAACTTCTTTAACTAGGGTTATTTTTAGTCATATAAAGGAAAAATCAGATAAAGCTTCTATGTGGATGGCTAAAGAGTTTGGCGAACCTGCCTGGTGTGAGAAGAGCGGGTATAGAAATTTAACTTGTGTAGCTGTAGCTCCCAATAGAAGTTCATCTAAATTGGCCGGAGGAATGTCTCAAGGAATTGAACCATTTGCCGCCAATTTGTATATGGATGATGATGCAAAAGGAGCTCACCTAAGAAGAAATCCTGATTTAGAAAAATTACTAGACGAAAAAGGACTTAATACCCCTCAAATATGGGATATTATTGCGGAAGATAAAGGTTCTGTTAGAAATATAGATGGTTTAACAGATGAAGAAAAAGAAGTATTTAGAACATTTAAGGAAATAAATCAATTAGAGTTGGTTAGACAAGCAGCAATTAGGCAAGAATATATTGATCAAGGACAGTCTATAAATCTAGCTTTCTTTCATGATGCACCTGCAAAATGGATAAATCAAGTTCATATCGAAGCCTGGAAATTAGGAATTAAATCTTTGTATTATTTAAGATCTGAGAGCAATCTAAGAGCCGATAGTAAACAACAGAGAGATTTGTATTCCGAGTGTATTGTCTGTGAAGGTTAATTTTTATTTTATATCATATAATAAACAAGAGGTATTTAAGTTGTTGAAAGTTTTTTTGCGAGGAGGCATAAAAGCCTCCTCTTTTTATAAAACTTTATTATTATTTATTGGTTTTATCGTAAAATAACTATACCATGATTGATTATAAACAAGTAAAAGAAAAATCTTCTCCTGAAGAAGAAATAAAAAAAATTTTTAAAAACTTAGAAAATCTTGTCTTATATAAAGACTCTAAGTATAATGGAGCCGCGGACTCTCCCTTAAATATATTTACTGATAAGCATAAATTTGGATACAGAGCCGATGATAAATTGAAAAGGATACAAAACTCTGAGGAATTAAGAAAAAATGATGTAGTCGATTTGATAGGATATTTAATATTAATTTTAAGAGATAAGAAGTGGACTGATTTTGATGATTTGAAAGATTAAAATAATTTCATGAAAGTATGCATTAGCTGTGGAATAGAGAAGGAAGAGAATGATTTTCACCAATCCGGAAATGGTAGAAGAAGACGTACATGTAAAAAATGTCATAATAAAAATTGGAAGTATTGCTTATTAGGTAACTTATCTAGCAAAGAATCTCTTCCACCTTCTACTCTTGTAAAAGGTGTAAGAAAACCTAGAAAACCTAAAGATAAAAGAGTTGACATGAAATTTTTAGAATCATTAAAAGATAAACAGAATGGTCTTTGTTATTGGCTAAATATACCTTTAGATTTTACTATGAAGGATAAGTTAAGAAAGCCTAGTATAGATAGATTAGACAATTCTAGGGGGTATGATGCGGATAATATTGTATTGACTACTGTTTTTGCTAACACAGGAAGAAGGGATGCATCTGTAGAAGAGATGAAATCTTTTTTGGATAATTATATATTTTTTCAAAAAATTGATTTTTAATTATATAGGTTATGATAATAACAAAAAATTATACTACTTGTAATACTATAGATAAAATAAAGGAATTATCTAACATGATTGATTCTTATGACATAATAAGCTTTGACGTAGAATCAACAGGCTTAAATGTTAGAAAAGATATAATAGTAGGATTATCTTTTGGATTTAAACCCGGGCTTTCTTATTATTTACCTACTTACGAATGGTCTGTAGAAAAACAAGAGCTTTTAAATCTTTCTATAGAATCTTACAATAATATAAAATTAGCTATCGGATTAGTTAAGAAATTGATAGGTAAAAAATTAATAATGCATAATGCTTCTTATGATACATCTATTGTATTAAGTAATTATGAAATAGATTTATTACCTTCTTTACATGCTGATACTATTTTATTAGTTCATACAACTAGAGAAGAAGGATCTGTGGGACTAGGAAGACCCTTTGCTTTAAAATCAATAGGCAAGATGGTTCAAAAACACATTTTTTTAGACGTAGATAAGGAAGCAAACGAAGAGCAAATCTTAATGAAAGAATCTGTAAAAAGAAATGGAGGTCAAATAACACAAGATAATTTTGAGATTTATAAAGCAGATTTAGATATTTTAGCTAAATATGCCTGCGCAGATACTGATTTAACTATGCGTATTTTTATGTTATTTTCTAAAATTTTAAAAGAGGAAGATTTAGAGGACTTTTTCTATAACATAGAAGTAATGCCTTTGTATAAAGAAGTAACAGTTCCCATGGAAAGGGAGGGTATTTTGATGGACATAGAAAAAATAAAAGAAGCCCAGAAAGATATATTAGATGATATAAATCAAATAAAGCAAGAAGTCTATACATCTTTAAGACAATCTTCGGATTTTAAACGATGGGTATATTTTACAGCTGCTAGTAAATACCCTAGTTTTAAAGAAAAAGAAAACTACCTGATTCCCTCAAAAGGACCTTTACTGATGGAGTTAATTAATTTATATGGATTAATAAGTCATTTTACAAATGACAAAGGAGAAATTAAAATACTTAAAAAATCAGTGCTGTCTCTACCTGATTCAGAAATAAAAAAATATCTCTTAGGAGAATCTTTTACGAATTATGAAATGTCAAATGAATTGAAAAAAAATTTATCTTTTTGTGCAGTAAATCTTTGGAAAAAATTAAATGATAATGAGCTTATAAATATAAATTCTAAGCAGCAATTAGGCTCTTTTGTTTTTGACTTTCTTAAAGAAAAACCCATAACTTATACAGATAAAGGAGCACCTCAATTTAACGAAAGTTTTTTAGAGACACTTGAAGATAAATATGAGTGGAGTAAAAAGTTAACTACCTATAATAAGCTGACAAAGTTAAAATCAGCTTATATGGATAGATTCTTAGATAACTGTGAAAATGACCGATATTACTTTTACTATCAGCAACATGGTACAGTTTCGGGGAGATATAGCAGTGACGCTCAGCAACTTCCAAGACCATTTGAATCTAATCAAGGGGTAGACCCTAGAGTATATAAATATACTAATATGATTAGAACATTTTTTATATGTGACAAAAATACTGTTTTTATTGACTGTGATTATGTAAGTCTAGAACCTCATATATTTGCTCATATAAGCGGAGACGAAGGGTTGCGAGAAATATTTAGGAAAAATTGGGATTTTTATTCTCGTATTGCTATAGATACGGAAAAACTAACTCAATACTCTGCTGATCCGGAGGATAGTAATTTCCTAAAAAAGGCCAATAAAACTATTAGGAATAAAGCAAAAAGTTATTCTTTAGGTATTCCTTATGGTATGTCCGCCTATGCTTTAAGTAAAACAATTGATGTTTCTGTAAAAGAAGCCAAGATATTAATTGATGGATATTTAAATGCATATCCTGAATTAAAAAAATGGATGATTGAGAGTGAAGATTTTGTAAAAAATAACGGATTTATAAAATGCCAATCTGGTAGAATAAGACATTTGCCTAAAGTTAAATTTTATTATAAAAAATACCAGGATAAACTTTTAGACTATGACTTTAGGGAAAGTTTAAAAAGAGAGTATGGAGAAAAAGAAGTTCTTGATATGTATAGAGATTATAAGAATGGTTTAAATAATGCTAAAAATATTCAAATACAATCCATGGCAGCTCATATTGTCAATAAATCAGCTCTTTTTATAAATAGAGAGTTTATAAAAAGAGGAATAAAAGGACTAGTAGTAGCTCAAATTCACGACCAATTAATTTTTAAAGTTGAGGAAAATAGAAAAGAGGATGCGCTAAATATTGTTCAAGACATAATGGAGAACTCAACAAAATTAAGCATTGCGCTAAAAGCCCCTCCAGAAATATCTAAAAATTGGCAAGAAGGACATTAAATAATTAATATATAACTATTTATAGTAGAATAAAACTTTTTATAATTTTCTTTGTTTTTTTACTAAAAATAATATATGAATATACCTCCTATAGAACCTCCAAAATTACAAATAACTTCAGATCAATTAGATGGAATTTGTTGTAATTCTTGCGAATCAGAATATTTTAAACAAGTTATAATGCTTAAAAAAATTAGCAAATTATACACCGGAACCACAAAAGATAAAATAGTAACTATTCCTGTTTTCATATGCGATTCTTGCGGAAATCCTATAGACATGGAAAAATTATCTTAATTCATCAATAAATGGTTTTGGAACAAGTAAAGATAAAATTACAGGAGTCTATTGATTTTGCTAATAAAGTAAAAGAAATACCTCATAAACATGTTTCATTTTCTCAATTTTCTATGTACAGTCAGTGTCCTAAAAAATGGTTTTTGAGTTATGTATTAAAGCTAGGTACTAGACCTCCTTCTATACACATGACTTTTGGGACTGCTTTCCACGAAGTTTTACAGGAATATTTAATCGAAAATCATGATAATAAATTTAAAAATAAAAATGAAATTGATTTTAGTATAGAATTAAAAAATAGAATAAAAGAAGTATATAAAAAAGATTTTACTAATTATGGCAAGCATTTTTCTACTAGCCTAGAACTGACGGAATTTTGGGAGCAAGGAGTTAGTATTTTAAATCATATAAGAAGTAGTCATAATTTATATTACAATAGAGATAATTGGTCTCTTTTGGGAGTAGAGGTTCCTCTGATGATAAAAATAATAGATTCTGAGGAGCCTCTTTATTTTATTTTGTTTATTGATTTACTTTTTTATGACAAAGAAAATAATAAATTAGTAATAGACGATATAAAAACTTCAGGAAAAGGATGGAGCTCCTATTCAAAAAAAGATAAAATAAAAATATCTCAAATACTATTATATAAAAATTTTTTAGCCAAGAGTTTAGGACTCGAGATAAAAGATGTGGATTGTAGATTTACTATAGTGAGAAGAATAACAGATGGATACGATTTCCCTGTAAGCAGGGTTCAGATATTTAAACCTGCACAGTCAAAAAAGTCTGTAGAAAATTCTATAATCGAATTTAAAACATTCATAAAAAAAGTTTTTGATAAGCAAGGAAATGCTAGACAAGATATCCTATATCCCGCTTTAACAGGAAATAATTGCTTTAATTGCAATTACTGTGAATTTAAAAATAGGTTTGATTTATGTCCAGAAGAAGCTAGAGATTATATAAACAAATAATATATTATGAATTTTGAATTACCAAAACTAAAGAAAATAACTAATCGTCCTAAAAAGAAAAAAATTCTACTCCTGTCGGATGATTTAAGATTAAACTCAGGTATTGGAGTAATGTCTAGGGAAATTGTAGTAGGTACAGCTAAATATTTTGATTGGGTTCAAATTGGAGCTGCTATAAAAAATCCTGATGCCGGTAAAATTATTGATGTTTCAGATGATGTCAACAAAGAAATAGGAATAGATGACGCTAGCGTGCTTATATACCCTAATAATGGGTACGGAGATCCACACAAATTAAGAGAAATAATAACTAGAGAGTCGCCTGATGCGATTTTACATTTTACGGACCCAAGATTTTGGGAATGGTTATATGATATGGAGAGAGAAATTAGAACATCTATTCCTATTATGTATTATAATATATGGGACGATTTGCCATATCCACATTGGAATTCTGAATTTTATGCTTCATGTGATTTCATATTTAATATATCAAAGCAAACTCATAATTTAGTTAATGTAGTATTAGAAGAAAATGAATATAAATATTATGATTTAGATTCTGGCGAACCAAAATCTTTTGATATAGATACAACTTACACTGCTTACATTCCTCATGGAATAAATAATAAACACATATATAAGATTCTTCCAAGTAGCAAAGTATATGATGAATACAATGCTTATATATCTGATTTTAAAAAAGAAACGCCTACTGATTTTTTAATTTTTTGGAATAATAGAAATATAAGAAGAAAACAACCGGGGGATGTTATTCTAGCTTTTACTAGATTTTGCGAATATCTAAAAGATGATGATAAAGCTAGTAGATGTATTTTAGTCATGCATACAGACCCTATCGATGGAAATGGTACAGACTTAATTGCAACGGTAAAAGCTTTAAACCCAAAAGGAAAAGTCATTTTTTCTGATAAAAAAATAGATACAAAGACACTAAATTTTTGGTATAATTTTGCGGATGTTGTTTTAAATATTGCATCTAATGAAGGATTCGGTCTTTCAGGAGCTGAAGCACTAATGGCCGGCACTCCTATTATAAATAATGTAACAGGAGGATTACAAGACCAGTGTGGTTTCGTAGACAATAAAGGAAAGTACATAACATTTACAAAAGATTTCCCTACTAATCACGCAGGAACCTTTAGAAAGCATGGCGAATGGGCATTTCCAGTATTTCCTAACAATAGATCTCTACAAGGTTCACCGGCAACTCCCTATATTTTTGATGACAGAGTATCCTTTGAGGAAGTGGCCGAGGCTATATTTTATTGGTACAAAATTCCTAGAGAAGAAAGAAAAGCATTAGGGAGCAAAGGAACGGCTTATGCTCTTGATCCGAAAGTAGGAATGTCAGCAGAAGAAATGTGTAATAGATTTATAAAAAATATCAATTTAGCTCTTGATAATTGGAAGCCGAGATCTAGATATTCACTACATGAAATAAAACCAGAAAAAACTAATAAAGCAATAGGAATTCTATGAAAAAGAAAGTTACTTTAGTCGCACCAGTATATACGGCTTCCGGATATGGGGCACACGGCAGAGACATAGCATGGGCATTGATATCATTAAAGGATAAATATGATTTAAAAATAGTTTCTACGGCATGGGGAAATACTCCTACTAATGGATTAGATAAAAACAACCCTTCTGATGCAGAAATTATAAAAAGAATCGTACCAAAAACGGATGCTAATGATGATATTTTTATTCAGTTGACAATACCTAATGAATTTGTCAAATGCGGTAAATATAACATAGGTTTCACTGCTGGGATAGAAACAGATATGTGTTCTCCTAAATGGATTGAGGGATGTAACAATATGGATATGCTATTGACAACATCCAAACATTCTCTTGATGTTATAAATGATTCTGTATTTGATAAAGTAAATAAACATACAAATCAATTAGAAGGCACTCTAAAGCTCAGAGATAGCCTTAGAAAAGAGATTTTATTTGAGGGTGTGGACACAACAGTTTACACCAACAAAATGCATCCTGATGAAAATATGAACATTCTAGAGCATGTTAAAGAAGATTTCTGTTTCCTATTTGTTGGACATTGGTTGCAAGGTTCTTTCGGTAATGATAGAAAGAATGTAGGAGCTATGATAAGAGTATTTTTTGATACATTTAAAAGAATGCCAGCCAAAAATAGACCGGCATTAATTTTAAAAACAAGTGGAGGTAAGTATTCAGTAGGTGATTTAAATGAAATTCAATCAAAAATTAGGTCTATTTTAGACGGAGAGTCTGGTCCAAACATTTATGTCCTACATGGAGATTTGACAGATGGAGAAATGAATAATTTATACAACGACCCAAAAGTAAAAGCTATGATTTCCTTTACAAAAGGAGAGGGGTATGGAAGACCTCTAGCTGAATTTTCCGTAACTGGGAAGCCTATCATAGCATCTAATTGGTCTGGACATACTGATTTCTTAAATCCAAAATACTGTTCTCTGCTTCCCGGCCGACTAGAGCCCGTGGATAAATCAGTTCTAAATGATTGGTTTATACAGGAATCTAAATGGTTTACAGTCGATTATATGTATTCTGCTGGAGTTATTGCAGATGTTTTTACTAGATATAATAAGCATAAAGAAAACGCGGAAAAACAAAGACTTCATACGTTAGCTCATTTTACTTTTGAGAAAATGGTCGATAAATTAGAAGGAATTCTGGATTCAATTGAAATTCAAAACCAACCTAAGATAAATAAACTTAATTTACCAAAACTAAAACTAGTAGAATGATTGATGTAACTTTCGAGGAACTATCTCCTATAACCGGACAACAAGAAGTAATTGTAGAACTTACAGATACTGGATTGCTGACAAAACTTTGCATGGGCAGCGGCTACTATACAGACTCGAGCCTAGTTCTAGGCTCCGACGCCCAGATTCAGTATGAGTCGACGCTGCCCCGAATTTGTATAGATAAAAGACACGTTGATGTAGAAAACTTGGTATGGTATCCTTTTGTATTTTCTTTAGACAAGGCGGTAATTTTTCCGGACGAAGGGGATACTAAGAGGATGGTTTGGAAGGTATGTGAGATTATTGATTTTACGGATGATGATGTTAAGAATTACCCTAATGCTATAATAAGGAGAAAAGTTGATGTAGATAATTGTATTGAATTTAATGCGGATGCTTTTTCTAATGCTTTTGAAAAATTATATGAATTAAATTTACCAAAACATAAAGAAATTGGATAACATTTACCTTTCATATTGTGTTACTGCCTGTGATGAGAAAGATGAGTTATTTGTCTTACTTTCTTTATTGGAGGGAGTTATTGCAGTAGATACGGAAATTATTGTGCAGACGGACTCCTCCAGGGTAACTAATGATGTTTTGGATGTAATTAAGAATCATCCTATATCAGAACATATAAATCATGTTAATTTTCCATTGAACGGAGATTTTGCAACATTTAAAAATAATTTGTTTAAGCATGCAAGAGGAGAATGGATTTTTCAAATTGATGCAGATGAGTTATTGAATGATTTTTTGTTGTATAATTTAAAAACATTGTTGGAAATTAATGCAGACATGGAAATGATTGCCGTTCCTAGAGTTAACATTGTAGAAAACATTACACAAGAATGGATTAATCATTGGAATTGGAAAATCAGCAAACAAGATATAGCTATTCAATCTACTTTAGAGCCTATAAGTATTTATTCTGATTTATATAAATTGCTTGAGATTAATAATTTGATTAAGGAGGAGTATAACATTAATAGTAGTAAAGATATAAGGTCTGTTGTTTATTATAAGCCTATTATTAATTTTCCGGATTATCAAACGAGGATATATAGGAATTTAGATAAGATTAGATTTAAGAATAAGGTACATGAAGTAATTACAGGATATTCACATTATGCTGCTATACCTGATGAATGGAATTGGTGTTTATTGCATGTTAAGAGTATTAATAAGCAGATAAGTCAAAATGAAATGTATTCTAAATTATAATATGATTATTCCTAAATGTTGAACTTATGTTACGTATTAGATTAGTTGATGTTGATAGGGGTAGAAATAAGGCTACATATAGAGGATTTTTGATGTATAAAGATTTGTTCAAAGATGTAGGAATAGATTTTATTATTGCTGGGGATATGGTAGACAGTTGGGATATAAGCATTTTAGGAGATGAATGTTTTATTAACCGGCGGGCGAAGTCTTTACAGGAGTCTATTAATTATGGATTAGAGAGATTACATGAGATAGATGGAAGATTCATGCTATATGATGGTTCTGATTCTCCATCTATTTTAGGATCTTATGATGTATTTGAAAATAGCAATGCAGAAAAATTAATAAAGAATCAAATATATAGTAAAGATGTATATAGCATTCCATCTCCATTGGGTAAGGAATGGTGGAACATGTATGCCGGCCGGGAGGATAAGATTTCCTATGATGTAAAAAGATATGATGACATTGTTTTATCTGGTTATAATCTCGGGTACTATCATCCACATTATATGCAATTCGCGAATCATGAAGTAAAAAAGGAACATGATATATTTGCAGTTTATCAAGCGGATCATAAGGAGAATTATGACTTTGGAATTCGCAACGATTTATATTATAGCAGACATAGAAAGCGGAGCTTGGATACATTGGATAGATTGGATGATACCTATAATATCGTTTCTGGCAGGCTTTCTCCTGAGGATTATAACATAGCATTGATGAGAAGTAAATGTGCTATATCTCCTTTTGGTATGGGGGAGATATGTTTTAGGGATTTTGAGATATGGAATTCTGGATGTATAATGATTAAGCCTTTTATGAATAATGTAATAACTAATCCTAATCCGTATATAGACAGGGAGACTTATTTTGCATGTAATAATAATTGGGATGATTTAAATGATCTTATTGATGTTGTATTGTCATTGAACAATAATGATGTTAAAGATATTAATAACAATGTGAGGAATATGTTGATTGATATGTATTCCCCGCAGAATTTTGTATTGAATTTTTATAACATTTTAGCAAGTTTAAACGGAGTAACTAAATACTAGTAATAATAGTCATGAATAAATTAGTAGAAATTTTAAAGTCTTGGGGTATAGCTATAAACCCAAATGAAAAACAAAGTAAATTAGCTGAAGCTAGAATTCAAATTTGTGATGCCTGTGAACATAAGAAAACATCTCCTACGGTTCATTGTGGTGTTTGCGGATGCTTACTTAAAGGTAAGATATATTCACCGGTAGAAAATGCTTGCCCGGAAGGAAAATGGGCGGAGGTAGATAAAGCTATGTCAGATGAAATACAGGCATTAGCAGCTGAAATTCCTACATATAATACAAATCCAGTTATGCCCGAACCCATACAAACTGAAGATAAAACTGTTCAATTTGTTTGCGCACAGCCGGCCACTCTATATTATGCATGGCAAGTTGAAGTAATGATTAATAATTTCCTATCAATGGGTGTTAATCCCGCTTCTATAAATATTGTATGTGCTTTAGATGAAACTGAGACAATCCCTACTGAATGGTTTAAACTGTTGATGAGGTATAGACATGTTAAATTCTTTTTCTACTTGGATACTAGAACTTCTAAAAATTATGTATCTTCTATAAGACCTAATATACTTAAACAACACTGGCTAAGGAATCCTAGCTTAAAAGATGATATTATATTCTACCATGATTGTGATATTGCTTTTACTAGGCCTATTAATGAGTGGCTTACTACAGATTTATTAAAAGACAATAACTGGTATGGCTCTAATTGCAATTCGTATCTTTCTTCCGATTATATAGAAAGTAAAGGACAAGACATTTTAAATGCTATGTGCAATATTAGTGGAATACCCAAAAGCATAGTACAACAAAATAACGAAAATAATATAGGAGCTCAATATATAATGAAAGATGTTAGCCCTTTCTTCTGGTTATCTGTGGAAGAACAGTGCGAAAAACTATACACTGATATTACGCAAATAAATAACGTAAAAAAACAAGATGATTCGAATTACATGGAACTGCAAATTTGGTGCGCTGATATGTGGGCTATTCTTTTCACTGCATGGAATTTAGGTAAAAACACAATAGTTCATGGTAATTTAGGATTCTCTTGGTCTACAGATTCCGAGAACGATTGGTACAGATACAATATTTACCATAACGCAGGAGTAACTTCCGGAAATCAGGGATATTTTTTTAAAGGAGCTTACATGAATAGATTACCTTATAATGAACCTGATGTTTATATACAAGATAGCGCCAATAAAAAATATTGGGAATTAATTCAACAAACAGGGAAAAATTCTTGTTTATTAGAGTGATGTTGTTTTTCATTTTGTCATATAACTATTATATAGTATATTAGTTACTAATTAGAATCGGTAGTTTAAGATAAAATAAGGATAAATCCTAGATGGTGCTTAATTCACCCCGATTTTTTTAATTTTTATTTATACAGACCTTTTAGAACACAAACTAGAAAATAAGTTAGAAATTAAATGAGTATTAGAGAGAATAGAAGTCTTGAAAATTTACCCGGAGAGGTTTGGAAACCATTTCCTAACTACGAAAAATGGTATCAAGTTTCTAACTTAGGAAGAGTAAAAAGAATGAGTAGGTTATGTGTACAAAAAAGAAAAAACGAGAATGGAAAGCCTCTTTCCGAACTGTCTTATACATTAGATGAAATAATTCTAGCCCAATCATTTACAACAGCCGGCTACTTAATGATAAGATTCTCTTATGAGACAAAAGAGGATGGACCTATTTCAAGATTTAATGTAGCAATGCATAGGGCTGTAGCCATGGCTTTTATTCCAAATCCTAATAATTACCCACAAGTAAATCATATAGACGGAGACAAAACAAATAATACAGTTTCTAATTTAGAATGGTGCGATAATTCTAGAAATCAAATACACAGAAATTATATACTAGAGAAAAAATCTAAGTCTAAGTATCTAGGGTATTTAATGAGAAATAAAAACAAACTATAATATATGCAAAATGTTGTGTATTGGATTGGGGTAAAAAATCCAAATCCTCACATGAACGATAAACATGGGGGGTTTAAGTATTTAGACGTGTCAAGAAAAACATGGGAATGGTGGTGTAATAAAAATAATGTTGCTTTTGTTCCTTACGAATTAGATAATTATAAACCATTTCACGAAGGGACTAAAGTTACTTGGCAGAGATGGTTTGATATGAAAAAAGTAATAACAGAGAAAGGTATTGACCCTAATTGGATTTGGGCAATAGACGGATCTAGCATGATTAAATGGGATGCTTCCGCTCCCTGGGAGGGTAAAAAATTAGATTCCAAAATAGTTTACGCTCATAGATCTTTAGAAAATTTATTTTGGATAACAGAGGGGATAGATGGATATAAAGATTTGTTTTCTGTTGATTTTGATTTGACAAAATATTTATGTACAGGAAATGTTCTTCTTAATAAAGACAATTACAGTTTTCTATCCGATTTAGAAATTTTCTTCTTGACAAATAGAGAAAAGATAATGTACCTCGAAAATGAAAAAATAAAAAGGGGTACAGATCAGCCTGTATTTAATTACTTTGTTCAGGATAACAAAATTCCTTTTAGCGTAGATACTCTTAATCCTAAGTTTATGCTAACTCATCTCAATAGATTTAATTGGCTTAGTCATAATTGGAATACACAAAATACTACACCATTTTTTATAAAATATGGATGGTTTTGGTTATTTAGCGGATTTCCTACTAGAGGAGACCGATATGAGTTGATGTCAAAAACATGGGATTTAATAAAACATAATTATGAGTAAAGACATAGTTGTTCAAATAGCTATTAACAAATCCGAAAGATCCGCTAATCAAGGATATTCAATTAGCTCTAAATCTTGGAAAAAATGGTGTGACTTAAACAATGTCGACTTATTTTCCATAGATTCCGAAATAGTGTCTGATTTAGGTTTTCAGTGGAATAAAATTTTTATTTTAGATTTACTCTCTGCAAACGATATTGAGTATAATAGAGTTTTGTATGTAGATTCTGACACAATAGTTCATCCTAAAATGCCTTATGTATTTGATTTAGTCGGAGATAAATTTGGCGTAGTAAGAAATTACGGATGTATGGATTGGGTTTGCCGAAGCGTTGAGAATTGCCAGCAATTGGTTTTTCCAAATAGCGAAGTATTAAGCCCATTCAAATACTTTAACTCAGGAGTTATGATATTTAACAAATCTCATAAATCTTTTTTTGACTCAGTAAAGGATTTTTACAATACGGAAAATAAAAAAATTTTAGATTTTCAAAGTACAGGTGTAGGTAAAGATCAACCTATACTTAATTATTTATCTGAAATTCATAATATAGAAAAAGTATATTTACCTTATGAGTATAATATGCAAGATATGAATAGATTTGAGGTACTAACCTCTAATATGCTACATACTAGATTTGGGTGGATATATCATTTTAATGGAGGAGTTAAACCAACTCCAGGTGCTTGGATGCTTGAAACACATAATTTTTTAAATGAAAGATATGGTTAAACTAGATTATACCTATGTTATAGGAACAAATGTTATGTTTTATGAAATAGACATGCTTCCTTACTTAGTTGATAGTATTATTGATTCAGTAAAAGAAATTGAAAATCAAGAAAATATAACCATTGATTTATTTTTAAATACATGTTATTTGTTCGAATCTTGCGAAAGTCCGGAAACAGCTAAAAATATTCAATGGAAATTTATGAATATTATTCATAAATTAAAGCAAGAGACTAATTGTAAAATAATACAAGGGCATTTACCAAATTCTTCAGATTTATATACAATGGTAAATTACAGAAGAGACTTGAATTACAATTATGCTAATAAAGTAGATATTGTTATTTGGGGAGAAACAGATTGCTTAGTTCCTCATAATACTTTTTCTACATTAGATAAAATAAAAAAGTCATCTGATAATGCTAAATTTTACAGATATATTATTACTTTTGCGGATAGAAAAATGTGGGATTCTTCCTGGGAGGTATTAGAACATCCAGAATTTTTGAATTCTACATACTACGAAAAATCAGATCCTAGGTGCTTTACAGAAAAACACTCTATAAGATATGTCATGACTAAAGATGAAATGGATAAGATTAATAAAAAATATGAATCTGATATTGATGTTAATGTCTTGTATAGTCCTAAATTTGATGGTAGTTTATTATGTATAAGTTCTGAATTAATAAAAGCTGGCGCTAACATACCTTTAGGTTTTTGGGGCCTGAGCGGAGAAGATACAGCTTTTATGCAAGAATGCATGAAAGTTATGCAAAATTATTACGTTCAATATGTAGTAAAAAATATTTTGAAAGTACATAATAGAGAACATCCAGAAAAGAGGAAGTATGCTGTGTCAAAATCAGATGGTCAAAAAAGCACTCAAGAAAAAAAAGGAGATTGGTACAATATAGTAAGAGACATAAACAAGAAAAACTTAGAACTTCTATACGGAAATAATAGACAAGAAAGGTTACTTACTTATAAAGATTATATAAAAGAATTAAATATATAGCATGGATTCTAAAGATTTAAAAAACATAGTGAAAGATTTAGAAAAAAGTCTTAAAAAAATACAAGTTAGTGGAAGAAATCTGAAAAAAATAAGTAAGAATCTCGCTAAAGAAGTAAAAAATAATAATAAACCTTCTTCTATAAAAGATTTTAAAGTAGATAAAAAAGAATTCAAGTATCCTATAAAAGTTTTAAATTATAGGGCGGTTAAAGAAAGTGACGAAAATATGTTTTTTGGAGGATCAGATGATGAGGCAAGGATATCTTGGAAGAAGCAGAAAAAATTGGACAATCCCAAATTTATGGACAAAAAAGTAGAAAGAGAATATAGACTTTTGGCATATATGAGCGGAATATCTCCGAATACAGATTTATCGGATGTTCAAAGAGTAGTTATATCCAAAAAAAGTTCCGGAGCTACTTACTTTTTATTTGAATCTAAGAGATATTATGTTGAAACGGAGTATAATTTCAACACTAAAAATTTGATAAATAAGTCCATACAAACCATAAAATCCGAGGGAGAGAATATTTCTGGCGGCGGTTTAAATTTACTTGTTAGACAAATAGCTAATTTAAAAAACCAGAATAAAATAAGAAAAATAGAAGGAGAGTTCCTGAGAAGAAGTAATTCTACAGGTTATTATGTATATTTAAGATATGGTTTTGTTCCGGATGAATCAGCTCAAAGCAATTTTAGAAACTTAATAGATGAATTTAATAATCAATATCCTAATAATAGAGTAAATAAAATAGAAGATTTCCTAAAAACGGAAACAGGCAGGAATTTTTGGAGAGAGAAGGGTGATGATTGGGATGGATATTTTGATTTATCAGATAACTCTTATAGTATGAAAACACTAGGAGATTATGTCGAAAATAAAATTGACAGAGATTTGTTTAACTTAACATTTAAATAGCAATGGAAAGCAACTTAAAATTAATTCAAAAAACCCTCAGAGATTTAATTAAATTTTCAGATGATGAAGAAGACTCAGAATTAGATGTAGCTTTTATGCTTTCAAATTATGAAGATTCTTACATAGATGAAGTTAGAAAAATTTACTACGAGAGAAAATTTAATTGGCTTGACGGAATAGACAACAAAATAGCTGATTTACTGATAAATATATACGGATTATACTTTGATGAACAAACAGATACCGAAACTAATTAAATAATTTATATCATGGGTTACATTTTACCATCGTTTTATCATGCAATAGCAAGCGAAAAATTAAAAAGACCTTGTCCGGAAATTTTTGTAGAGACAGGAACTTTTAAAGGAGGTACGGCGCTTACAACCTTACGGCATGTTGGAAATTTAGACGACTTCTCTCAGTGGCACACAGTTGAGTTAGGAGATTCTATTGCAAAAATTGCCTCTAATAGATTCAAGCAAATAGAAAAAAGGGGGAAATTTTATGATGAGATTCTTTCGGACGATACGGAAGATTCAGATTTTATTGAAAAGGAAACTTACTTTGATGGAAAATTAACGTTATATAAAAACGACAGCACTGCTTTCCTATCAGAGTTTTTAAAAGACAGGACGAATCCCATATGTTTTTGGTTAGATGCTCACGCAGGTGCCGAAAAATACGCTAGAGGAGAACAAGATGTACCCCTACTTAGAGAACTTGAACTAATCTTTGAAACTGCCCAGGAAAATGATTTAATAGGTATTGATGACGCTCACTTATTCGGTACAAATCAAAATGGCAAATGCGATTATACAAAAATAACAATTAACTTAATAAAAGAATTATCTAACTCCTATGGATATTCCGTATATGCATCTCAACCTTATAACATGGAATTATTAATTATATTTCAAGAATGAGAATATTAATCATACATCAACCTTTCCCTATGGGTAATTATAAATTATCCCAAGCATTAGGATCAGAATTGCATTTAAGAGGACATGAAGTAACTACAGTACATCAACTTAACATGTCAGAAATAAATGAAGAGATGTCAGAAGAATTTAAAAATAGTATAGATGAATTAAATCCTGATGTTATTTATTATGAAATGTTAGATGCTGCTACATTTAATATCATAAAAAATGTAAAATGTAGGAATAGAATATTATGCGCTACATCTAATGGAGTTTTAGGATACGATGGAATTTTGAAAGGATGGGGAACATATTACGATAAATTGATAACTAATTCTAAAAAATTATATGATGATGTTTATACTAACATATGCGCTGAAACATTTAATTATTATTTTTTAGCTATAAATGATTCTGAATTAATATACAATCCCATGTATGATAAGAGATGTGTATTTTTGGGAATGGGATTTAATAGACTTACAGATGAATCTTACAAGCTAGAAAGAGAAATATTTTTTTCCGGAGGTAATGATTCATTATCTATATATGGTCAAGGTTGGGGTAATCATGAAAATTTAGTTGGTATTTTACCTCCTGATGATATTGGTTCCTTATACAAATCAGCTAAGAGTGCTATAGCCATAATAGGTAAAGGCCAAAGAGAATTAGGTATGATTAATAATAGATACTCTGAAATAGCTTTTTCTAAATGTCCTATAGTTACCTATCCTTATGATATCGATTGGTTTGGTGCTGAAAATTACATGAACTTTATAAAATCCCCTTCCGAACTACACAAATTAGTATCGGAAATAATTAGAAATCCTGATAAATATCATTATAAATGTAACCTTTTTAGGGATTTCATTGTTAATCAGAATAAAATATTTTACGAAAAATTAACTAGATTACTTTATGTATAACTACGAAGAAATTTTAAAAGACATTCCCGATAAAAAGGAGAATAAAAACACTACATCTCACAAATTTAAGAAAGATTTACTCGATTTTTTTTCTGACAAAAATATAAAAGTTTGTTTAGAAATAGGATCTAACTGGGGGTATACAACTAGAGTATTGTCTTACATATCTGAAAAAGTATATACTATTGATCACCTAGAAGATAATATTAAAAAGGTAATAGAAAATACGAAGGGCAGAAAGAATATAACTTGTATTATTGGAGATGCTTACTCAAATAAAACATACATAAACATAAATGATAGCATTGATTTATGTTTTATTGATTGTGTTCATGATTACTCAAATGTTAAAGAAGATATTGAGAGATGCTTACGAATGAAAAAAGAGGATAAAGACTTATATATTGTCTTTGATGATTATGGACATCCAACAGCAAGAGGAGTTAAAAAAGCTATAGATGAGGCTATAACTTCCGGTAGACTTGAGGATACTCATAGAATAGGCCACGAATCCGGATTTAATGTTTTTAATTCTGTTGTATTAGTTGACAGCGAAGGGATAATTTGCAAAGTTTTATAAATATGAACATAGCAATAATATCCGAAATAGGAAATTTTACTAAATATCCTAGAAATTTTGAGAATGCTAGAACAGATGTAGCTTGGTCGATTGCTTTAGATGCAGTTAGTGTACCCGCTGATTCTCACTTAATAAAAAAGTATATTGAATCGTTTACGTCTTTTAAAAAGTTTGACCTAGCTATTATAATACCCGGTAAAAATAAACCATATTTAGAAATTAATTTTATTAGAGAATATTTTGCTGATAAAGTTACTATGATGCAGGAAGGTCCAAACTGGTATTGGCAAGATTATGATATAAAAGGTCAGTTTAATTTTTATAACGCATTAAGAGAGTGCGACTTTATTCTTTGTCATAATTCAGCAGATAAAAAATACTATAAGGGAATAACTAATCTAGAGTGTTTAGTAATGCCTTCTCTTATGATTGAAGATACCATAAAAAACGTAGTTCCAAAAAGAAGAGATGCTGAAGGTATTGTCATAGGAGGTAATTTTTGTTCTTGGTATGGAGGTATGGATTCGTTTATAGTTTCTGCGTCATCAAGAAAAGAATGGTCTACGGGAAATACTTTAATACCTATCTTTGCTCCTTCTATGGGTCGAAAAAAAGAAGATGAGGACTACATTCCCGACATTACACATTTGCCTTATTGCTCTTGGATGGAGTGGATTAATCAATTAGCATCTAAAGCTAAAATAGGCGTACATTTAATGCGAACGCATGCAGCAGGTACTTTTGCTTTAAATTGTTCTTTTTTAGGTATTCCTTGTGTTGGTTATGAGGGACTTGACACTCAGGATAATCTACATCCGTATACTACAGTTAGACTAGGAAACACATCACAAGCAGTAGATATTATAAAAAAGCTAGCGAATCCAGGTTTTTATGAAATGTGTTCAGAGGAAACAAAACATTTATATGACTCTCACTATTCTGAATCAGCATTCAAAAACCGTTTCATAAACAAACTTAATAATTTAGTAAATGAAAATTAGTTTTATTGTACCCGGAAGAAACAACTTAAAATACTTTAAATGGTCTTATGATTCTATTATGAAAAATAAGGGAAATCATGAAGTTGAAATTTGCTTTGCCGATGACGCTTCTACTGATGGTACATGGGATTGGGTTTATAGTGAATCTTTAATAAATCCTATGCTAAAAGTCATGCGAAATGAAGGAAATACGAGATTGGGACACACTATATTATACGATGCTTTAGTTAGAAGATCTTCTTATGACATATGCATTATATGGCATTGCGACATGTATTTAGCTCCTGGAGCATTAGACGCTATTGAAAAAAACATGGTAGATAAAAAAACCATTGTCTCACTTACTAGAGTGGAACCTCCTCTACATCCTCCGGGACATGAAAAAATAATATCAGATTTAGGAACGGAGCCGGAAACATTCATGGAGAGTAAGTTCATAGAATTAGTTCACAACATGAAAACAAAATCTTCGAAAAAAGATAAAACAACAAACGGCGTATTTGCTCCATGGGCTTTTTACAAAGAGGAATTTTTGAAAATTGGAGGTCATGATTCTTTATTTTATGTCCAATCAAAAGAAGATTCTGACATTTGGAATAGATTAATGCTAAATGGAGCAACATTTATACAAACATGGGAAGGATTTGTATATCACATGACATGCAGAGGATCCAGATTCAACCCAACTATTACACAAGTTGGTAAAAATTCTGATGAGTGGGAGAAGCAAAACATTATATCTACAAGAAATTTCATTAGAAAATGGGGAGGGATGCCACTTCAAAATGAATATCATGCAATTTCTCCAAATAAAAAATATAATATTGGAATCATTGTCGACATGTCTTCTGAAATGAATCAACCAAGCGATGAGGAGTTTATAGATTTTATTGGATTCTTAGAAATTTTTTCCGATTCTTTGCATATCGTAGGAGATAAAAAATATAGAGATTTAATTAAGTTTTACATAGATAAAGAACAGGCAAATACATTATACTACTTAGCTGACAGACTTTATGGATACAACTATAAATACACTCCTGTAAATCAGATAGTGATAGATGATAGCATAGTTATTAGCATGGAATGGGATAAGATTAAAGTTAATGAGGTATTTGACTTTCTGCAAAAATTCCCATTTATTATTGAAAATTATAGTCCCGGAATGTATGAAAGTAACATTGGCACAATACATATTAAAAATGACAAATCTATTTCAAAAACTTATGAAAATAATTTAATAACAGTAAATAATATCTATCAATTAAGGATATATAAAGAAATTTACCCGGAATATTTTGATAGATATAGACCTGTTTTAAGCTTTTTAGAAATGGAAAAATTAAATAATATCTTATAAAAATTATTATGGAAGATCAAAATAAAATACCTAAAAAATATCTTAAAGGACTAAAAGATAAAGGTAAAATGGGGTCTAAAGAAGCTATGAAAAAAGAAATTGAAAAGTACAAAGGAAAAGACACGTACAAAAAAGATTGGGATGCTGATTATAATGATGACGGTAAAAGGATAAAAACGAAACAAGGAGCCGCAACTAGTGCTTTTAAAAAGAGATTTGGAGAAATTATTAAAAACAAAATTGTTGAATACATGGACGCAATTTCTCTTGATGAGGACTCTTCTGAAGAAGGTTTGAAAAATAAAGCAGAGAAATCGGATATTCCTCTAGGTATTTTAAGACAGGTATATAACAAAGGTAAAGCAGCCTGGAATTCCGGGCACAGACCAGGGGTTAGTCAAGACCAATGGGCTATGGGCAGAGTTAATAGTTTTATAACCGGAGTTGGAGGGGCTAGAAGCGCAGATGATAAGTTATGGAAACAAGCACAGGCCGCTCGAAAGAAAAAAAAGAAGTCTTAATCATTATTTATATTTTATAGTTCTCTTTATACTATTTATATAAAAAACATTATGCTATATTTTGATAAAGAATATCTATCACAGTATTTAGACACTGGCTTATCTTTGAAAGTTTTTGTTGACGGCAATGTACTTTCTGTATCTTCTAAAGACGATTTAGGTAAAATTAGAGGGACTGGCTATAATCCCTCAGGTAAACCAACTCCATTTGATTATAAAGCTATAACTAAAATTAAGATAGGGTCTACTTCTTATTCTCTTGATATGCTAAATAAATCTGATGCATCAATACCAGATATAGGGAGTACAGATGGAGAAGATGCGATGAATAAAGAATCTATTATTTTTATCAAAGAGCATATAATTAAAATACTAGAGGGTAAATATGACCATATAAATTTCACTCCTCCAGACAGCGTTGCAAAAGCAGCAGAGAGGGGATTAGAAATGAGAAAAAAATCTGGAGGAAAAGGCGGACTTAATGCAAAACAGGCTAAAAAAGCAGGGGTTGGATCCGGGGTACAGAGAGCTTCAAACCTAAAAAATAAAAGTAAAATGAGTCCTGAAACAGTCAGGAGAATGAGAAATTTCTTTAGCAGGCACAATAAAAATTTAAAAGTAGACGCCGGTAAAACTCCTGTCCAAGACAGAGGTTATATTGCAGGGTTATTATGGGGAGGAAATGCAGGAAAATCGTGGGCAAATAAAGTGGTGAGGCAAATGGATGCCGCCGATAAAAAGAGTAAAAAATGAAATTACCTGAAATAACCAATTTATTCTATGGTATAACCGCTATACTTAGTGCGCTAGGTATAAGACACATATTTTCCTATTGGATAAATAAAAATAAGCAAAAATCTGTAGATTATAATACTCTACTAGAAAGGCAAGATAAAATTATTGAAGATTTAGAGGAAAAACTTCACGAGTTAGAATCTAAGACCGCAACGACTTCTGAAGATAATCTAAAACTAAAACAAGAAATATTTGTTTTAAAAAATGGAATATCTTTGTTAGAAAGCTCAGCACTAGATTTGCCTTTGCCTATGTGGTTAAAAAGTTCAGATGGAAAATTACTAGCAACTAATACGGCTTATGTTGATACTTTTGTAAAGAATTGCACTGAATCAATATCTAATCATTTAGGACAATCTGATAAATGCATATTAGGACAAGAAGCTCATGATACAATCACTAAAAAAGAAAAAGAAATACTATCTAATGGCTCCGTTATGATTTATAAAGAGTCTGTAAAATTATCAGGTATTGTCACTGATTTCATTTTTATCCTGTTCCCTAGAAAATTAGGTAAAGTAACCTTAGGAATAACAGGTATTGCAATTAATGAATCCCTAATAAAATAATATGGCCGATTCTGATTTAAAACAAAATGATAAGGATTTAAAAACACTTTCTACAGCCGAGCTAGATCAGAGAGTAAAGAAGCAAGGTATGAAATTTGAGTTTGCAGATTCTAAAAGAGCTGCTAAATCAATTTTAACTTTGAAAAGATCAGACTTACCTAGAGGATATAAATCTAAAGTAGCACAAGGTATTTTAAACCGTATTGATAGTGCCTTAAGTAGAACAAAAGATAAAATAAAAATATTCAACATAAAAAAGGCAAGAGCACTATGGGAGAAATTTTTTGATACTTTTACAGAAGAAGAAGATACAACAAAAAATCAAACAGAGCCGGAAGAAGAAGACAAAACTAAAGTAAAAGATTTAGGAGCTCAAGGAGCAGATACAACTCTAGAAGAAAGTGGCTATCAAATTGTAAGAAACGACTCAGGAGATAGTGGAGTTATAGTGAGACTGCTTAAAGATAACGAATTTTCAATAGGATATTTTACCGAAGACCCATCAGAGCTATCACCTGCAAAGTTAAAAATAAACGGAAGAGAACTTAAAAATCCTGTTATGACTTTGCATATAAGCGAATTTATTGAAGAAGAAGTGGAACCAGTAGAAGAGCCTAAAAATAAATCTAGTGACACAAAAAATAACAAAGATAAAGAAGAGCCCAAAAAACAAGAAATAACACCTAAAAAACAAATAGCACCTCAAAAATCTAAAGAAGATGGCTCAGATACGTGATTATGAAGATGCAGCAATGAATTTAATATATGATATCACATCAAAAAATAATTTCTCTAATTGGTCGGAGAAAGCTACTAAAAAACAAAAAATAGACATATCTGAAAAAATGTTATCCTACTTTGAAAAAACTAATGATTTTACTAAATGTATTGTAATTAAAAATGCTCTAAAAAAAATGAAACATGTATAAATTAAAGTGGATTTTATCATTAGAAAAAGTTTTCATGTATTTAGTAGATCCTAATACAAATTCTTTATTATCATCAAAAGAATATGATAATTTCATGGATGCTATAGATGATATTCCTAATGATATATCCAATGTTACATTACCTGATGAATGGATAAAAAAAGATGATGAATTCAAATACAAGATAACAGTTTTTGAATGCGGTTATGATTATGAATACTACGTAAAAAGTTTTTATAATTTTTTAGGTATAACTTCTACACAAGCTGAGCAATTAGCTACTATATTATATAAAAATAAGAAAGTAGATTTTAAAACAATTGTCGATGCTGATTTAGCCTACGAGTTATGCGAAGAACTTTTATTAGATAAATTAAATTTTGAATTAATCGTAACTAATATATAATGGGCCTGTTTCAAAGAAAATCTTTTAATCCTAGCGGAAGACCTCAAATTAATCTTAGTGAGTCCGAAGTTAGATATGCAATAGAAAACACAAGGTCATCTGCGCAAGCAGCAAAGTTCTTAAGAGTATCTCCTGCAACATTTAAAAAATATGCATCAATATACAAAAATCCTGAAAATGGATTAACTTGGTACGAGATTTCTAATAATAAAAAAGGTGTAGGTATTGTTAGATCTCCTAAAGCATCAGATTTTTTTAGTGATTTGAAAGAAGTATTAGAGGGAAAAAAAATATCTCGTAATAAAACTTACTTCAAGAAAAGACTCTTTATGTCCGGACTAGTAAAAGAAAAATGCTGTCTTTGTGGATTTGAAGAAAAAAGGTTGTCGGATGATACTAGCGCTTTATTACTTGATTATAAAGATGGAAATAGCGACAATCAAAAAATAGATAATATAAGAGTTCTATGCTATAACTGTTATTATATAAATGTAGGAAATTTAATAGGACCCAAAAACTTTTAATTATGATTTCATTAGAATGGAGCGAAAGTATTTTATACAATTCAGCTGAAAATACAGAAGATTACAAAACTTATTACAACGAATATTTGTTTAATATTTACTTGAATAACAGGAGTGAATTCCCGAGAAAAAGAGAGAAGCTAGAAAAATATCTTATCTCCAATAAAATTAATCCGGATTTTTCCGAAGTTCAAGAAAGAATAGATAAATTTTTAGAAAACTACGAAGTTTTAAAATGAGCGAAAAAAAAGAAAATTTATTAGACCATTTGTATTTAGAACTGGGTCGTTTAGAATATGATATTATATATATAACAAGTATTTTAGAAGAGTCTAAAAGAAAGAAAACTGGAGTAGTATCTGCTATACAGGACTACCTTATAAAAAATACAGAAAATTTAAAAACAGAAGAAAATGAAACAGATTTGGGTTAAAAGACAGGATGTAGAAAAAGTAAATAATGACATTACTGTAACAGATTGCATATTAGAAAAAGACTTTATTCTTTTATCTGAAGAAAGTAGTTCAGATTGGATTTCCGTATATGTTACCGAGGAATATATTGATAGAATTAAAAAATCATTTACATTAACAGAAAATAAAAAAGTAATACTAGGATAATATGGCAATAGGTTTCAAACAATTTGTTCCAAACTTAACAAATTATTATACATTTTCTTCTGGATTCACTGATCTAGAATTAGAATCAGTAGAGAACATAGCTTCAAAAGTAGCTTCTCAAAATGCATCCGTACTAGGATCTCCGGAAGATATTACAGAATATAGAAGAAGTACTATAAAATGGCTTCCTATAACCGATGAAAGCAATTGGTTGTATGAGAAGCTATTTAAATTTGCTGATGAGGCAAATAATATTATGTGGAACTTTAACATAGGAGACAGTGTAGAAAATATACAATACACTATATACGATAGCGCTGATTCAGGAATGTACGATTGGCATATAGATTGCGGAGGAGTACCTCCTGTTTGTTTTAGAAAAATATCAATTGTAGTTCAATTAACAGGACCAGAAGATTATTCCGGAGGAGACTTAGTTTTAAAATACGGAAAACATGATACAATCATACCAAAAAATAAAGGACGGGTTGTAATCTTCCCATCCTTTATGTTACATCGCGTTACTCCTATTGAATTTGGTACTAGAAAGTCTTTGGTTCTTTGGTTAGGAGGATTGCCTTATAGGTAATTATTTGATAGTATAAATTATTTTATTTCCTTTTTCATCTACAGCTTGAATTGTTTCTATATTAACTTTTAAATTTTGTAGTGATAAAGATATAAAAGCAAGAACATCATGAACATCCGAACCATTGTTAACAAAAACACAATGATTATTAAAGAATGAATCTAGATATTCTTTATAATAATTCAATGCTACATCATAATTTAACATGCTTTTAACTTTAAAAAATACTTTGTTTATATATATTTTTTTATAAATTCTAGGATTATTTAATTTATCTTTTTCCGGAAGAGACAATTTGTTAATATTATATAATAATGCGTTTATTTTTTTATCATTCCAAGGATGCTGCACTTTCCATAATAACGATTGTGTAGCATCTATTTCTATGGTAAGATTTCTAAATGAAGTCCTAGCTTCCGGACTAGGAATTACTGGCTCCTCAGCTTCTACAGGAGGTTTAACTGGTTCTGGTATGATAGTTTTCTTAGATAGCATTTTATCTAGCATAGGATAACCGAAACCGTACTCAATATCTTTGCCCTCAACTCCCCCATCAGTGCTATTGGTTGCTAAGAAGGAAATTAAATCTGCTTGAGTTTTTATTTCTGGATACCACTTAAGAACATGTCCCATGGCAGCGGTTCCGTGTGGAGTAGCCATGCTTGTACCATCCCAAGAAACATAACTATTAGGGTCTTTAAAGGTAGACCAGATAGAAACACCTGGAGCTATTGCCTCTAATTCATTTCCATATTGAGAAAAATTAGCTCTTCTACCTGATTGATCACAAGCCGCCCAAGAAATTACTTCCTTATGAGCAGCAGGCCAACCTACCACTCCGCTACCGTCGTTACCGGCAGCAGCATTTACAAAGGCTCCTCTAGCAATAACTTGCTCAATTGCTCTTGATATTGCCGGAGTTTCGCTCCCGCCTCCCCAAGAGAAATTGTAAACAAGCAAATAACCTAGTTTTTTATACTCCGTTTCCCATACATTAGCCGCATGTAAAATTGCGTTTACTAGCCAATCGGATGCGCCAGAACCATTGGAATTTAATCCCTTTTGTGCCATAATAAGATCTTCGGTAGGTACGTCTTTAACATAGGCAAGACCAAGCGGGAATCCATTAGGATGTTTCCCCATAATAGTACCTGAAACGTGGTGACCATGTCCATGACCATCGATTCCGGTTTTATCCGTAGTGTGATCCAAGCAAAACTTTTTTGGAACAAATTGATTGCCCGATAATAAATCATTGTGATTTGGATACGCCATGGTATCGACAACACAATACAATATTTTACGAGAAGGTTTCTCACCCTTTTTTATTTTTTCAGCAATAAAATCAGTTTTCAAAAACGAATATCCCCAGTTACCATTTGATAATATACTAGATTGTAATGTTGCGTAAATAGGAGTAGGCGGTGGCGGAAGGATAATATCATGGTTTTCTCCTAAAGCATTAAAATACTTGGCTAATAGATCAAAATTAACTCTTTGTGCGAATTGTAAATCAGATACGGAAAATTTCATAATAATTTTTTTACTTGAGCAATTTTTTTGAGGGCCATATAATTACCAATTAATTTTGATAAACTAAATAAAACAAGTTTAACTAATTCAAACCAGTTAATTATTTCCTCACCCTCATCATTAAATAAAACATTTCCTTGTTTGTCTGTTTTGAAAATTGTTTTATCCATGTTCCTAAAGAAAATTTTCAGAATTTCTCTGAACATATCCTTATCTTCAAGTTTATTTACACCTAAATCTAGCATTTCATACTCAGCTAGAGATTCCTTCATTTGTTCAATTACTTTTTGGTTCATATCTTCATTTTTAAATAAATAGTATAGGGCAAAATTATTTTAATCTTTTAGGAAAATATAATTTTTTAAAATCCCAATATTCTTTCATATACTCAGCTCTAATTTCATAATCAGGACTTGTATGATATCCGGACTTCATCATACATTTACATAAGTTTCTGTAAATTTGCATTTGAGGAAGACTATAATCTGTTTTTTTACACTTCTCATATCTATTAGCATTAAAAACGGATGCCCATACTTTAAGACCTTCTTCGGTATTTTTAGCGGAGAAGAATTTTTGTTTTACAGTTCTTCTACGGCCTTTAATGTACTCAACTGTTTTTAAATTAATCCAGTTATGATTACCCAATTTCTTCACTCCTCCAGGATTGCCGTATAACCTCCATAAATCTGTTTCTACCCCTGCTGAAGTAGCTTCTAATATAAAGTACGCATAAATAAATGATACAGGAAAATCTGTCATATGATGTACGGCATATAGAAGAGAGTCATAATTATAAAGTAAGTTTATTCTACGTAAAGTCGTTAGACTAAGTCCATTTAGATTTCTAAATCCTTTATTCTGTAAATACTCTATAGCCTCAGTATGAGTATATTCTTTAAAATCGTGACCATGAGATCTAGATGAAAATGTTGTAAAAGGAATAGTAAAAGGAACGGATTTGTTAGGTTTAACCGCAACTCCGTCCTTTACCATATTTACTTTATTTTCTATATACACCGTATCTTTAATTATCTTGTAAGACGATTTTTCTACATACACGGTATCATATACATATTTCACAACATATTCAATAGAACCCCCGGAAAATATTTCATGTTTATCATAACTAGGAAAAGAATTATGGCTTGATAAAGACCCTAAAAGAAAGGATATAACAATAGCCAAACCTAGATATATCGGCAATTTTTTATTTTCCCTCACATAGGTTTCCATTTTTTCTCCCATTTTTACACTCTTTCAATTCCCGGAGAATCGATGTGAGACATATCGGCTTCTTCATAAGACATAGGTTTCAACATTTTACCATCAGAGGTTCTAGATAAATAAAAATAATCTTCCCCCTCAAAATTTACAGATTTAACATCTACAGTTTCTCCTCCTTCAATCATTTGATACTTTTTTCTTACTGCTAAAACTTGAGATTCCGCCATAGTTTTTGAAGGTAAAAACTTAGAAAAATTACTTTCATTTACTCTCTGCAAAGATTCAACAACAGGTATATTCATTATCTCTAATATACCTACTAATGTGTAAATAATATCTATAGACTCTTTAGCAATATTTCTGCGGTCTAATATATCAAAATCTACATTATCTTGTAAATCGCTTTCATCAAGTACAACAAATTCATCTATAAATTCTGCGACTTCGTCCATAAACAAAGATAAAGCATTTTGTACATGTTCCACAGATTTTTCTTCATGTCGACCTAACATTTTTTGAAATTTAACAACTTGTTCTAAAGAGTCCTTTTTCATTTTTAAAGATTTTGTTTTGTTATAAAAAATTTTTAGTATGCTCACATATTACGTGTGAGTTATGTTATAAAATATTACTTTGTTTGAGAGGAAATCGAAAAAGAATTAGTAGCGGGAGCTGGAGTCGAACTAGCAGTATAGGATCATGAGTCCTATGTGTTAACCATTACACTATCCCGCTTTTTTATTTATTACAGTAGTATATATAATACTTTCTTGTAAAAGTATTTTTACCTTAAAAACTTTTCCCGAAGATAAAAGGTTTTCTTTCGCGTTATTTTCTTTATTCATCGTAATATTTCAACAAATATAAGAAAAAAAAGTTTACCGCGCAAGTTTTTTTCTCTTTATCCAAGATTTTATTTCTTTTCTTACACTTAACTTAAAGAAATCAAAGTACACAAAAGTTTTATCTCTGATGTAAAAATTGCCATTCCATAAAGAATAACAATAGATAAAATCGTATTCTGTTATAATTCTGTTGTCTCTATCTATGTATAAATTGCTCATTAACTCGTATATAAAACTTTCTTTATTTTTCATGACTTTTCCTCCATAGGTATATACACCGTCTCGGTAAACTCCCCAGGGCCCGTAGTTAATTGATATAGAATCTTTATACTCTTGACTAAGGAGTAAAGTACTAGCTAACAATAGCAGTATAGTCAAATAAATTTTCATTAGTTTATTTTTTAGCATAAATATGTACTTATAGTACAATTACAAGCATTTTTTTAAACTATTCTACATTTTTTTATTATTCATATACTTCATGCTAATAAATTTTCCACTAAAGCTACCCAAGATATAGGATGCTATCATGTATAAATTTCCTTGTATTAAAGCATCAATAGAAAAATATAATGATGCTAAAGATATTACGTTTATCATAATGGTATTTATCAAAGATTTAGTAATTTGATTATTATATGTATATCTTATTTCTAATGTCTTTAAAATGTTAAAAAATACTTGAAATGTAAAAAGAAGTATACAGTCAAACATTATTATTTAATTGTATTGTTTGATATAAAAATTTTCTTATAGTATTTATTATTTCCTAATAAAATATAAATTCCTGTTGCTAATTTTCTTTGTTTATCATTTAAGTCATTAATACTATTACCGGATCCCACTAAAACACCGTTAAGATTATATAGTTTCCATTCGCTAAATAAATCTGTAAATAGCATGTCATTAAAATTCAAAAACATGTTCCATCTATCAATTTGCATTTCATCATTCATCCAATCATTGTACATTATATTATCTTTGGACAGAGGTAAAAGATTTTGATTTATTTTTTTTACAGTTTGATTATTAAGACATAATTTTATTGAATCATTTGTTCTGTATACATTAGATATTTCATAAATAACAATAGAATCATGATGTATAGAAAAGTTTATTTTATTCACAAAAGGAGGCTTAGCCATATGTCTTATAGTCAAAGTAAAACAGGAGTCTTTTAAAATACAAACCGAAGTATCTTGTGTTAACCTCTTTTGATTTGGATTATACTCTAATACTATTTTATTGTTTTGTTTTATAGAATAGTAAAAATCCTCAAAAAATTTATTCGCAGAAATTTTTATATTTATCTTTGTGTAAGAAGAATCTTTACCCGGACATTCTTTACTTTCAGGCAAATATTTTTCTAGACAATTAGCGAAAGATACTTTTTGGCGTATTAAATTTCCGGGCTGCAATCCAAAGCCCCATTTATAATCTACTCCTACATTTAGATTTAAGTGACAGTAAGACATTATAGTCCCTTTTGTGTATGGGGTAATTTCAGGAGTTTTGCAGGGAACAGGACCGGTAGGCTCTATAAACCAACAACCATCAAGCGCAGTATTATTTCCATTCCAAGAACATGATTGTGTGTGCGGAGAACCTATGTTATGCCCAATTTCATGTGTCATTACGTGAGAGTTCCAAGAATAATTCGGATAAGGTAAGGTATTCTCCGTTAATCCAGAATAACTAGTTCTATAAAAAGGATCATCACATAATGAATTCAACCACGCAACACCAAAAGATCCTTCAAGAGATACTAATTTTCCAAAGGTTTCTGTCAAAGGTTGTTTTCTCATTTGATAACCAAAACTAAATAACATCTCATAACTATTATAAGTATACCCACTAGGAGTATCCCATATTTTTAACCTGTTTATTTTTATGTTTATTTTTTCATTCTTGTACAGTATAAAAGTTTGCGCAAATACATTCTCTATAAAACTAATTACTTTTTTAGCACTACCTAGCTTAGTATACATGCCATAATCAGCTTCAATATACATGGTTATTAATTTATCTACAGGAGTACCTACCTTTTTATTTACTTCATTCGTAATTACACTCCCCTCCCTATCTAACATAACACACTTAAAATTTGTAGTATCTTTGTAATTTTCTTGATTCCACGTTCCGTAAAGCAATCCATCTACAGAAGAAAAAATCCATCCTTGGCCATCACCCATAATATGAGAGTAGAAAACGTCTTTATCTATAACAACACTAGCAAATCCTCCATCATCTCCTCGCACTTTTCCATAGTAAACTAAACAAGTAGGTTTATGGGATTTTCCAGAACTTGTATATATACTCGCGCTATCCGTAAATAAATCAATTCTCTCCAAATCTATAATCTCTTTTCTTTTTGGAGTAGGTAAAATAATGGAAACACTATCAGGCTTCGACTCAAAAATATAATCTACCTGGCTTTTGTTTATCATCATATATTTTACATGTTGTACCTCTTCTTCAATTAACGAAAAAAATTCATCTTTGAAAAATATAGATACCGGATTTTCTTTTTGTGCATGTAGCGAAAAAAAGAAAAAAAACAAAGAAATAATACTAAATACTTTTTTCATTTTTAACTTGGGTTTAGTTTGTAATTTTCATATAATTTTTCTAAATCCTGCATGTTAATATCACTCTTCGGCCGGGCCTGGATTAATGTACCAGTTTGCTTTATAATCTCAATATAAGGAAGGATATCGTGGTAGTGAGCCCGATTAGTAAAGTCGTGTATTAAAATTGATTGTACGCGATTTATGACAGCTTTACAGGCACATGCTACACGAAATCTACCGTCAACTAATACAACATCAATGTTTTTGTAGTTGTCAATAGCAGAAGAATACAAAGGAAAGTTGTTTTGCTTGGTATTATTTATCGGCCTACCCATATCTCCAGCATTAATATCAATAGCCAGGAAAGTTATATCTGGGTGGACCTTTACTTGCTCATACTGCTTAATCTCATCTATCCACATTTTTTGAGACTCTACGGAAACAATCTTCTTTGCCCCTAACTCACACGCCCGAAAAGTACTCCCCCCGCATCCAAATTCAAAATAAAAACCGCAATTCCTCACTACATCCTCAAACATCTTTATCTCATCTTCCTTCATTAACATTTTGGGAGTCTTCTTCATATCATTATTTTTTCATGTTGCTTCTCTCATATAAGTACATTTAGAGACATCACTTTTTTCATTTCATTTCATTTTACATATTATCATCATTTCATTTTATACATTTTCTCTACATTTACTTATCATTGTTTTTAAAGTTATATTTCATGCTTTCTTAAATGTTATTTTTCATCCTTTTTTCATTTAATATTTCATGTTATTTTAAATTTTATTTTCATTTTGAGTTCATGTTATTTTTAATTTCTATTTCATGTATCTTGTCATTTTTATTTGATGTATGTCTCATGTTATATGGATTCCAAAAGACATCTGTGGTAATTTTTTTTCCCGCCGGTTTTTTAAATATTGATTCCGGAGAAGTGCCGAAACTGTATAGGGAAAATCGTAAAAGCCTGATAATTAATAGGTTGCCTAGTAAGTTACTTCAAATGGTATATAAATAACTAGTAGGGAAAAAAATGGACCTCGATATGAAAAGAGGTATATTTGCGCACGTTAAATTTGCGTTTTTTGTAGCTTATCGAAAATATCCAGGAGGCTAGAACCCAATAACCATGCGGGTTTTGGCGGATCGGTCCTTTTTTTGAAAATTTTTTTAGCCTAATGCTTGACAGCCAATATCTGAAAACCGATATTTGTGGTGTACTTAATCGGTTACGAAGTACGACGCACTAAAAAAGTTTAGCGCGTATATTTGAAAGACTGAAAAATGCTTTACTTACAATGTGAGGAACATAAATAAAGTAAAGTATGGAATAAAAAAAATTAAAAAAACTTTGCAAATAGTTTTTACTTTCAAAAAAAGTTTTTAGATTTGCACTAACAAATTAACTTTTTAACCTTTAAATTTTTTGTTATGAAAACTTCACAAAAAATTGTATGTATCGTTATTATTTTAGCTTTATTTGCTACTCTTTTTTATGTAGTATGCAAATTTGTAGACACGGCTAACGCCGGTTTACACGGTACTTTCTAAAAAAAACAGTGGGGCGCGCATACTTAAAACGCGTAATTTTAACCACTTTTTAATCTTTTAAATTTTTTAGCTATGTTTAACTTATTAACATCATTAACACACGAACAACTTTTTTGGTCCTTATTAGCCTCTATAACAATGATTTTACTATCTTTGGGCTATTTCATAATATGGATTGATAAGGTCATAAAAACAGACCCAAATAAACGAAATACTACTTTACTATTTTTTTGGTTATATTTACAAGTTATCCTATTTGCCATTGAATTGGACTGTTTAATCTATTGCATAAATCACGCTTAAAAAAATCATTAACCTTTTTAAATTTTTAGTTATGCTTTACAATGTGAAATTTTATGTTTACCGCAAATGTGCAGTAAACGCTATTAATAAGAATCCACATAAATATGTGAATTCTTATAAAAAAGTTGAGTTTTTTGGTAAAATATATTACCAAATAACAGAAATAGAGGGAATACCTCTATAAAAAGTCGGTGGGGCGCGCATACCAACAACGCGTAAATTTCAAAAAATTATTTTAAACTTTTTAAATTTACAGTCATGTCAATAATTAATTTTAATTTCTCAAAAAATACCATCATTGAGCTTCTTTATGCAAACATTAATAAAGAAATTGGAAAAAAAGATGGGTATCGTATTATAAATCGTATCGAAAACGAGTCATCAAGGTATGCTTGTAATAATAAATTGTGGTATGAGTTAATTGACCTTGAAATACAAAGGTTGTTCTCTCTTGAGGACGAACAATACCAAAGAGAAACAGCATACACAAAATACTTTGCATGTTATTTTGACCATGCGGCTTACAATGTAGAATGGGCAGTCACTAACAGATGGTTTCCTAACTTGTACGAAGAGGAACAAAACAAAGCCTACGAAAAAGCCTACGAAAATAGATAAATCAAAGGTGGGGCGCGCATACCAACAACGCGTAAATTTTTTAATCACTTAAATTTTATATTATGATTACGATTGAGTTTAAAAGAAACGGCGCTTTCTTCGCCGCCTATGTGCAAAAGGAAACAGAGAAAGCATACCAATGTGAGATCCTTCATATAGATATTCATTGGGGCGGCGCGGTAAAATTAAATAGACTGGTATGGTTGCCTAAGTCAGCGGTAAACAATAATAAGTTAGCTCAATGGTTAGTAAATAAACTAGACCTTAGCGGGTCATGGGAGGGTGTGCCACCTACCTATCCAAACTAAACAGAAACCCCGGCCGGTGACGGTTCGGGGTTTTTTTTTGCCTGGTTCTAACCCTATTAGATCTGGGCTTCGCCCGACGACGTAGGGGGCACCCAACGACACACACATACAATAACAGGCACACATTAGATAGTGCATTAGATAGACCATTAGACAGGCATACAATAGACAGGACAATATCGCGGGGCCCAATTACATCACACACACTACATACATCACACACATTAGATACATTAGATACACATGATACAATAGATGATAGATAGATGATAGATGAATAGGATATAATAAAACATATAATGAATTGCCTGATAAGATATGTACCATGTATATTAGATGTATATTAGATGTTATATAGATTAAATGATATACCTTATGTTGTATAGATGTTATATAGATTAAATGATGTTATATTAGATGATAGATAGATGTATATTAGATATTATATTTTTTATTTAATGTTATATAGATAGATGTTAGGATATGTAATATAAATGTTGTATATTAGATGTATGGTAGATAGATGTATTATTAGATGTATGTATAGGATAATGTATATAAGATGATATGATATAATGTAGTTTAGATGTTATGATAGATGTTATATTAAATGTTATATAATGTAAGTGATGTATAATTGAATGTTTATAAAAGATGTATTATATTTCTGGATTGATATTATATGTACATGATAGTTCCCCGCAAAAAACAAACAGAACAGCACAATAGAACGGCACCGACGGACAGACCCATATAAAAGACGGATAGATGCAATGACGGATAGAACGAATAGATGGACGGATGAATTGACGGACAGAACGAATTTTGCTAGGGATGACTAACAGGAAGCCCGAGTAAATTTTTTGAGGGTCAAATATGGTGTTTTTGGTAAAATATATGTACTAATGTTATGAATTTATGCTTTTCTGTTGTATATTTGTAGGGTAGTCGCAATGGGGTGGCTGCGCTAAAAAATCAGGTTATGTACGAAGTAAAGTTTTCTGAAGTTAAGGCTTCAAAATTTATTCAGTTAAAAACTGGTAAATGGGCCGGTATTACTCGCGAAGGTATGATTTATGTTTCAGTTGAAAAGTATGCCATAGGTGATGCTCCTGATGACATACGCAAGACAGAAGCTATCTTGGCAACACCAGAAGAGCGTTCAAGTTTCCACTTGTTCTATTCTAAATGCTAGAAAAAAGCCCCGCGGTAAAACGCGGGGCTATTTTTAACCACTAAAATTAAAGTTATGAGCCACGAAGAGTTTTTAAGAACCTTAGTAACCGAGGAGTTACTTGATGACTATGAGGCGGACCTCTTAGTATGTGAATTAATTGAGGGACAAGAGGAAGAGGACGAAGAGGAAGAAGAGTAGAACGGAAGCCTCCGGACGGAAACGGACGGAGGCTCTCTCTTATTCAATGGAACGTAGCCAAAGAGGGCTAGCGTATTTCGCTTGGGCTGACTAACAGGAAGCCCGAGTAAATTTTTTGCGGATCAAATATGGTGTTTTTAGCAAAATAATTGCCAAAATATTAGGAATATAGCTTAACTGGTTGTATCTTTGAGTCATTGTTAATCTTTTAAATATTTTGTTATGAATAAGGAAATTAAAATTGAGTTGGCATTAAATGCAATTGATTATTTATTTAATCAAATTAATGATGCAATCTCGAACCCATCTGAGAGAGGAAAACTAGAAAATGCACTAGCACAAGCTAGATTAATTATTGAATCCAATGACCCAAATGTATTCTTCCTTAAAAGAGTAATGGGTGTCGGATCAAACATTACTATTGAAGAGTTAATTGAGGTGGAAAAACTCATTCCCCTTGATGATTTTAACAATGATAATTATGAATTCATCGGTAATTACACCATAAATGATGATGAACATGAATTCATCAAATCAGTTAATCAAATGTGCTGTGGTATTCATACATCTGAGTATGTATTGAAATCTGGCAAAAAGATTTTTTTCGGATTTGATTATGGTCATTAATCAAATCAGAAAAGCCCCGGACCGGAAACGGTTCGGGGTTTTTTTATGCCCAAACGGAACCGAACGGAAGCGAACGAATTTTGCTAGGGCTGACTAACAGGAAGCCCGAGTAAATTTTTTGCGGATCAAATATGGTGTTTTTGGTAAAATAATTGCCAAAATATTAGGAATATAGCTTAACTGGTTGTATCTTTGAGTCATTGTTAATCACTTAAATATTTACGGCTATGCTGTACAAAGTTAAATTTTATAAGTATTTGAAGTGCGCAAAAAACGCAATTGCCAAGAATCAAGACAAATACTGGAACGTAATACACGTTACTGAATTTGATAATGGTACTTATTACCGTATCACAGAGAAGGAGGGGACACCCTTATAAAAAATGGTGGGGCGCGCATACCTAAAACGCGTACTTTTTAATATTATTAACTTTTAAATTTTATTATCATGAAGTCATTTAAGGATTTAGTTTTTGAACCAAAAATGGGAGGAGTCGTTAGCCGTATTGAATTTACTAATGGTTACGGCGCTAGTGTTGTAAAACACCCATTTAGCTACGGTGGCAATATGGGATTGTATGAGTTAGCCGTCTTAAAAAATGACAAGTTATGTTATACTACACCCATAACGGACGACGTACTTGGGTACTTATCACCTTCACAAGTAGATGAAGTGTTGATTAAGATTCAACAACTGTAAGTGATAGATAAAACCCTGAATCGGAAACGGTTCAGGGTTTTTTTATGCTCAAACGGACGTATCGAAACGGAACGGATGCCGACGAATTTTGCTAGGGCTGACTAACAGGAAGCCCGAGTAAATTTTTTGGGGATCAAATATGGTGTTTTTAGCAAAATAATTGCCAAAATATTAGGAATATAGCTTAACTGGTTGTATCTTTGAGTCATTAATTAATCACTTAAATATTTTACATCATGAAAATCACATTTGAAATTTCTCAATCAATTGCAGACCTATTAGAGTATTGCCAATCTGACAAATACTCTGATTTTGAAATGGTACACGACGAAAACGGGATACCTTACCGTAACAAAGCTAGAATGGTAGATTTAGAGTTTACCGACTCTTATGCGGAGATAATCTGGAAAGAGGGCTACATGCTAATCTACACGGCGTGGAGCCAGTTCACCTATGAAATTGAGGAAAGAGACGGCAAAACATACTGCACCTATAATGGCGCGGTTAAAGGGTTCCTGAAGCAGGCTTTAATCCCTCATATCACTCCAGCGGTAGGTGTTAACATTCACGATTGCGTGTGTCACTCTTCTACTCACGGCTCAATGTCCTTTGGGGATTATTTACTCGCAAGAGGGTTAGAATATCAGTGGCTGCTTTTTATGTAACTCCTAAACAGAATCCCCGGACCGGAAACGGTTCGGGGTTTTTTTATGCCCAAACGGAACGTATCAAAACGAAACGGACGCCGACGAATTTTGCTAGGGCTGACTAACAGAAAGCCCGAGTAAATTTTTTGCGGATCAAATAGGGTGTTTTTGGTAAAATAATTGACAAAATATTAGGAATATAGCGTAACTGGTTGTATCTTTGAGTCATTAATTAATCACTTAAATATTTTATCCTTATGTCAGCATTCATTGTAAGCCAAGTATTCGCGGATTTGATTATTTCAACAATGGTTGAACAAAAGTACTATGGTTCTAAAGAATCACAGGAAAAGTACTTAGAATCTATGGTAAAAACAAGAGAGGAATTTTACAGATTAAAAGGTAAATTTCCAAATGAAGTTGAAAACGTCCACATGCATTCAACAGAAAGGTTATTGAACAATGCCGTAGAATTTATCGAGGATTGCTTAAAAAAGGCCTAAACAAAAAAGCCCCGCGGTTATATCGCGGGGCACTTTTTAAACCCCTTAAACAAATAGTTATGTCGAGAACTCAAAGAATGTTAATCGACATCAAAAACAATCATATCGAGATTGTTTGCGTGTCATTCTATGTAGGAATGTTATTAATGATTGTGCTAGTAATCATAGGCACTATAATTAAAAACATTTAGAACGGACGAACCTCGGCTTATAACGGTCGGGGTTCGTTTTATCATTAGAACGGATTACATTTTATCATATCACATTTCAAACACATTAACATGAATAGTCTATCATCTCTTTTGAATAATGATGCAATCCAATTTGGAACGCATGTAATGAGATTTTTATCCATTGATGCAGTTCCTCATGATTGGGCATTCTGGATTAAATTATTATTGGTTATCATTGTCATTAATAACATTTGGGATATATGTAAGGAATTATTAAACATTATAAGTAAAGATGATAGGATTGATTTAAAATGTATATTTAATGATTTAGTTTGGATTTATATAGCATTAGTTTGCATGAAGTATTGGTTTTTATAGATGATGATAGATGTAGTTTACGGCTGGGATTGGTTTATGATTAATCCCCGCCGAATTTTGCTAGGGCTGACTAACAGAAAGCCCGAGTAATTTTTTTGCGGATCAAATATGGTGTTTTTAGCAAAATAATTAGGTAAAAGTTATGATTATATAGTTTTATGTTGTATTTTTGAGTCATTAATTAATCACTTAAATACTTTATCCTTATGGAAAACAATCAGAATTATGTGGCGACAATATTCAATGCCATGTTCCCAATTTTAAACACTGCTCAAGTCTATGTTGGATTTGGAGTTGGGCAGGAAGATACAAAATTGGCATTCTATGAAGCGTTCCGGAAATGCCAAAAAGAATTACAGGACGGTACAGAAATTTCAATTGGTCCTGAATTTTTTATCCAAGAATTCAAAAATTGGGCAAAGAAATCAGAAGAGATAATTTTTATGTCTTTGTTATCTTATCACCCCGAAAAGTTTTTCCCTCAACAAATAGATGCACTACCTGAAGAATCTGAGTTTTGGGAGGGGATGTACCAAAAGGAACAATGGGAACAGTTCGACGAATCTCAACACCCCTTATTCGATATATGGGTACAAGAAATGCAGGACGTCACTCAAGAAATGTGGCAAGAGTTCTAAAACCAAACAGCCCCGGACCGGAAACGGTTCGGGGTTTTTTTATGCCCAAACGGAACCGAACGGAAGCGAACGAATTTTGCTAGGGCTGACTAACAGGAAGCCCGAGTAAATTTTTTGCGGATCAATTTAAAAAAATATTGAAATTTATTTGCTAAAAGTTATTAAATATAAAAATCTTGTTGTATATTTGTAATGCAATCGCAATGAAGCGAGAGCACTAAAAAACAAAGTTATGAAAAATTTAGAAAGTGTTGCAGTTGAATTAAAAGAGGTATTGGCTGCAAAATCAATTTTAGAAGCAAGGGAAAAAACGCTTCGCGCTGAAATCATTGAAGGTTTACAGTCCCAAAACTTAACCCTATTAAAAGTAGGTGGGTTCACTGTAAGCATTCGTAAGAACAAAACGTGGGCATATTCAAAATGGGTTAGAACGTTGGAAAAAATGCTTAAAACGCGTAAAACCAACGAGCAAAATAACGGCATTGCAACCTACGAAGAGACGCCTACATGGCAATTCTTAAGCACAAAGTAAACCAAAAGGGGTAGGCGAAAGCCTACCCTACTTTAACAAATTTTTAACACTTTAAATTATATATCATGTTAGGCAAATTAATAATCATTATCATTTATGTTTATGTATGCGTTCCACAGTCAAACGGAGGCAAAACGGAGTACTTAGAAAAAGTAGGTACGCGGTCATGGGAGATGCCTGGAACGTTTACCAAAACGGATTCTTTGATTAATGAAACGGTTAAGTTCTACGGTATAGACCTTGAGTATAACAGTATCAAAGTCGACGTAAACACACTACGCATAAAATGTGAGTGCAACTAAGGAAACTTAAGGACCCTTGTCAGAGCGAATTTCGCTCCGGCAAGGCTCCGCCTTGCCTGAGTAAATTTTTGCAGCGGCGGATCTTAACATTTCTTTAACTAAAATAGCAAAAATATTAACACTTATTAACTACTACTTATTACTTTTTTGTTTATCTTTGTAATGCAATCAAAAGCAATTAATTAATCACTTAAACGTAAAAACAAGTACCATGAAAAGCACCATTTTAGAATCGAACGGTATCAGAATCATTTTCTCAGCTTCTGTACTAGGAAAAAAAGTTAGAGTAACCCAGAACGGTAGGGACATAGATACCGTGGTGAACTTTGCTTCCTTCAAGAGGTGGGCTAAGGATGTTCTAACAGAAGGTCAGCTAAGAGTCGCAAAGTCTCAATACAACCGATTGTAGAACGGAAATTCGGGGTTGAGTTACGGCTCAACCCCTCAAATAATAGCTACCTATAAATCCTGGATTTTGTCCGAATCAATCCGCTAGCGAATTTCGCTCCGGCAAGGCTCCGCCTTGCCTGAGTAAATTTTTGCAGGGGCGGATTTTAACATTTCTTTAACTAAAATAGCGAAAATATTAACACTTATTAACTACTACTTATTATTAAAATTTAAAAAATAGTATTATCTTTGTAATGCAGTCGCAATGAAGCGAAGGCGTTAAATAAACAAGTTATGTACCTATTCATTTTAATTTTCTTTTTAGGCTGTTGGTTTCCGATTAGTTTATACGCTATGATTTTAAATAGCGAAGCCGACGGCGATACAGTAAAACAGACGTTAACAAAATTTTTTATTGGTTCGTCCTTATGGATATTGCTAATTGTATTATTTGCAGTACTGATAATTTAACAAAACGTTAACACCGAGGGTATTGCATAATACATTCAATACCCTTATCTTTGCTTTATAATTTTTAAACCACAAAAAACTTAAAAATGGTTACTTTAAAAGAAAAAAAAGGCGCTTTAAAAACTCTTCAATCGGCTATTAAAAAGGCAATTTCAGAAAACGGTAATTTAGATTTTACCGATTTTATAGATGTAGCCTATGAATTGGATAACGAAATTAATCGGTTTGAAAACCAATTTAAAATACAAAAGCCCATAAGGCCGATACCTGTTGGAAACGGACCTTCAAAGGGACAACCTGGGATATATCTTTTAGCTCACTAATAAATAAAGAAACCCACCAAACGGAACGGTTTGGTGGGCATTCTTATGCTAGCGAATTTCGCTCAGGCAAGGCGGAGCCTTGCCTGAGTAAATTTTTGCAGGGGCGAATCTTAACATTTCTTTAACTAAAATAGGGAAAACATTAACACTTTTTTAACTAAACTTATTATTAAAATTTAAAAAATAGTATTATCTTTGTAATGCAATTAATTAATCACTTAAACAAAAACAGGTTATGAAAATCTTAGGTTTCAATTTTATTTTAGGTCAAACAGTACATTCTATAGACCTTAAATTATCGGCTACAAAAAAACTTGGTGGTCGTTTTGTTGTACAAACGTATCACTATGATTTGCAGCAAGTTATAAACAATGACTTTACTCAAGATAAAGAAAATTGTTTAGATTGTCCTTTTAGCTACAATCAAAACAGCGGTAAAAGTGGTGGCTGTTATACGCATAAAGGTAATATGCTAAAAGGCTTAAAATCTAAATTACGCTCTCTTAATAAAAAGTATAAATTAGGTTTATTAGCTACAGATTATAGCGACGTACTGCCTTTATTAAACAAGTATTTAGATAAATTGACTGCCAAAAATCTAAATATTTCATTAGTACGGTTTGGCTCGTATGGTGAAGCGGTTACACTACCTTTAGATTTGTTAAACGGTTTATCTAAATTAGCAAAACGTAAAACGGGTTATACCCATCAGTGGAACAAACCGGAATTTAAGGAATACGCTAAATTATTGATGGCTTCGACGCATAATATTTTTGAGGCAAAAATAGCCAATGATTTAGGCTTCAGGACGTTCAATGTAGGCACCATAGAAAACAGTATTATGTGTCCATCATCACCAACGATAGAAAAGGAAAAAAGGGTATCTTGCGCCAATTGTGGACTTTGTGCGGGAAATTCAATAAGCGCAAAAAATATTTATATTCCTAAACACTAAAAAATATAGGGGAATGTTTGGATATTTCAAATATTCCCCTTATATTTGCAACATATTATTAATCACTTAAAATTATAAAGTTATGGCAATCAACAGTAGGATATCTGCAAGCTCTCAAAACGACATAAACGAAGAGCTTATAATACTTGCAAAAGAAACGGTATCAGAACTTAAGGACTTCGACGGGTTCAACGGTATATCAAAAAAGGACTTAGAAAAATTTGTAAATTACATACTAACAATTTACGACGAAGACCCAAGCGACGACCAAATTTTTAATAACGGTAGATGCGAAGGAGGCATAAACTACTAAAAATATAATAACTTGTTTTTTAGCCCCGTCGGATTTAGTGTCCGTCGGGGATCTTTCATGCCAGTGAATTTCGCTCAGGCAGGGCTCCGCCCTGCCTGAGTAAATTTTTGCAGGGGCGGATTTTAACATTTCTTTAACTAAAATAGGGAAAACATTAACATTCTCTTAACTACTAGGTATTGATTTTACCCTTATCTTTGTATCATAATTTTAAACCACTTAATAAACAAGTCTTATGAGTATTCTAAATTTCATCGAGGGCTTATCGCCTAGAAACACTTTTGCTGCTATCCAGTATGAGTCATCAGCAGAAAAGGTAGCAAAAAAGCTAACTTATGGTTGGTTGGCTGCTAATGGTATTTCTCGCGAAGAAGTGCGCTGCATTACTTTTCGTACCTGCCAATTGGGTAGCACCTACAAAAAAAGATTAGAGAATAGAGAGGGCGAGGAAGTTGTAGTAAATCCAGGTTGGGCTAGAGCTTTGGATAACAAAGGTCATTTATTCGACAATCCAAAGAACCTAAAGAAATTTCTACGCATTTTCTTAATTCCAGGAAAACAAGTTAGATGGGGTTTTCCAGACGCAACAACAGAACGGAATCGGTTAGCATTAGTTAAAAGAATGCAAGAAATAGAACCAGAAACGGAATCTAATGAGTTTGAATTGAGAATGATTGAGGTTGACTGCATTCAGAATCTAAAAGCAAAAGAAGTTTTTCAATTAGCGTAAAAAATGTGAGGGGAATGTTTGGAAATGTAAAATATTCCCCTTATCTTTGCCTTATATTAATCACCACTTAAATAAAGTATCTATGGGAACAAGACATAATTTTTATGGAATCTTAGATGATTCTATGAATGAATCACAATTAAGAGAGGAATTAAGCAAATGGACAAGAGAAAGCTTAATTAGTTGGTTAAAATGGAATGACAGAAATGGAGTATATTATGATGAAGAAAGTATGTTAGAGTTTGGAAACATTCTCACGCATAAGGAAGCAATGGATATTATGATTAGTCAAATTATGGAAAACAGATAAGTAGAATTTCAATATCTTAATCACCACTTAAATACTTAAAAAATGAACAAAGAAGGTTTAAAAGTTTCGCTTACAAATGAATTGAGCGAAGAGATTTTTTTCAATGCTTTATGTAATTCATTGGATTATATGTGTAGTGGATATGGACTTGATTTAAAGTACAAACAATCTGACTACAATAATGCTAAGGCTAAATTGAGTAGTCCATGTTATGAAGATGTTTTAATGCAAATGTTAAGAGATGGAGTTAGAATTGGATTGAAAGACCTTGAAGGTGGAATGGATACAGAATATATTACATTAGATACAGTACATGAAAGAGTTAAGAATGTTCCCTTAGACCATCTGTTAGACATGATAAATGATAATGATGATGCAGTTACTGGAGATGTTGTTTTACAGATTGTATTTTTAAATGAAATTATATATGGATAGGATTTAAAAAAGATGGGGGAATGTTTAAAAATATAAATGTTCTCCCTATCTTTAAATTATATTAATCCCCGCGAAAAACTTAAAAAAAGTAAAATGAATAATAAACATATTTGGGAAGGTTGGACAGTTCAAGATTTTATAGATGAACTTGAGCCCACTTTTAATAGAATTATTAATAGTCATTCCTGGACAGCACCTTTTAAAAATGACAAAGAACTAAAGGAATGGCTTAAGGATAATCAACCGTATTACAAGAAAGATATCCCCGAAGTTTTTAATTATTTTAGAGCAAAGCTAAGGTAAGAATACATGACTTGTTTTTTGCCCCGTCGGATTTAGTGTCCGTCGGGGATCTTCATGCCAGTGAATTTCGCTCAGGCAGGGCAAAGCCCTGCCTGAGTAATTTTTGCAGGACCAGGATTTTAACATTTCCTTAACTAAAATAGGGAAAACATTAACACTCCCTTAACTACTAGGTATTGTTTTTATACTTATCTTTGTAGTGTTATAAAGAGAGAGGGTAATTAGAAAGGCAAAAAATAATTTAAAAAAAGTTTGCCTTAAATTTGGAAAATAGAAAATTACTCTTTATTTTTGCATCAGATTCTTAACCACTTTAAATTTTTAATGTATGCTTTTCACAGAAGAAGTAAGCGCAAATCTAAGCGCAAAGTATGTAGCTATTAGCTCAAAGAAATTAATTAATGACCTTCAGTCTAATGGTTTTGAGCTTTCGGGCTTTCAGACTAAAAAGAAAGGTGCTAAAAGTTCCGCGCACCTTATTAGAATGAGGTACAATAAGGAATTAATCTTAAATGGTGAAACCTTATATCCAGAGGTCGTTATCCGTAATTCGTTTGACGGAACGGTTGGGTTTGAATGTTCAATGGGGATATTTAGATTAGTATGCTCAAACGGACTAACTGTATCGGATTCAAGATTTGAATCTAAGATTTTCAAAATAAGGCATTTTGGAAAGAAGGCAATCGATATTTCAGAGAAAGTTATTTCAGGTGAGATTGTAGCCAACTTTTTTGAATTGCTACCTAAACTCGAGGAATATGTATTGCAGCAAATGTCTGTAAACTTGACCGAAGAAAAGGCTATTGAATTCGCCATGAAGGCTGCTGCTTTGCGTTTTAAGAGAGCCTTTACAGAAAATGAGGCTAAGGTATTACTTGCGTCAGAAAGGTTCGCAGATGATGAAAATACGCTTTGGGCAATTCAGAATCGCATTCAAGAAAAATTGATTAATGGGTTTGCAGGTAGAAGAAAATATTCTGCATTGAAAGACCCAAACAAGACTGCAATTATCAATGAGAGGTTAGCTAATCTTTCTATGGAGTTCGCAAATTAATTTAAAAAAATGTGGGGGGAATGTTTGGAAATGTAAAATGTTCCTCCTATCTTTGTAAAATATTAATCACCACTTTAAATTTTAAAATTATGCACAATCTGCATTTAATTAGAACAAAAGCTGATTCTCATTCCGACGCTATTGGCATTGTTGAGGACTATCTATTTGATTGGGGTACAGAGAATAATTGGTTTACTATCATGGGTTCTCATTGCAAAGAAGACAAATCATTCTCTGAATCTTTTGATGAGAAATGGATAACTAAGGATGAATTACTTAATGACCCAAATAGATTTAATTTTTTAACAGAGGTAAATGATTACTACAAGCAAGCATTCCTTAAGGTGTCTAATTTAGAGAATACTGAAATAGTTCATCCTTTTGATTGGAGATGTGCCGCTAATTATTGCAAAGAGCAATCTGAAATAGCAAGTCTTTCAGACCCTACTAAAGTTGATATATGGTCAGATACTTTTTATGACGGAAGTATTGACGAACCTGGTATTTCTGAATTATACACTAATGGCAAATTTACTTTTGTTGTCTTAGTGAATATGCACTCGTAAATAAAAACCCTCCTGGTTAACTCCGGGAGGGTTTTTTCATGCCAGTGAATTTCGCTCGGGCAGGGCTTTGCCCTGCCCGAGTAATTTTTTGCAGGGGCGGATCTTAACATTTCCTTAACTAAAATAGGGAAAACATTAACACTCCCTTAACTACTAGGTATTGTTTTTATGCTTATCTTTGTGGTGTTGTTAAGAGAGAGAGTAATTAGAAAGGCAAAAAAATAATTTAAAAAAAGTTTGCCTTAAATTTGGAAAATAGAAAATTACTTTTTATTTTTGCATCAGATTATTAACCACTTAAATACACAAGTTATGCTTAAGCAAATTAATTTCAGATTAGGCGACGTTATCCACTGTATCGATATCAAGCCTAGTGCCACTCCGAAGCTCGCTAAAAAAGGCGAAATTATCTTACAAACTTATCATTTTTCTATTGACCAGATTAATGAAGGTAGCCTAAAAAATGACTCAAAGGTATGTTTTGATTGTAAGTTCTCTTATAATGCAAACGACGGAAAGTCAGGAGGTTGCTATACCCATGCGAACGGATCCCTAGCATGGGGATTGATTGCAAAATTAAAAGCCTTAAAAAAGCGTTTGGATAACGGATTAATTCCGGAAGGAGCTGAAGGCGTAATGGAACAAATTACGAGCGTTACAAAAAAGGTTAAAATATCCTTTGCTAGATTGGGAACGTATGGAGAGCCTACATTATTACCTTTTGAGTTGATAGAACAAATAAGGCCTTTGGTTGGTAAGGTTTCAGGCTATACTCACCAATGGCACAAACCAGAGAATAAGCCTTATGCAAAATACTTAATGGCTAGTACGCATAATATCTTTGACGTAAAATTAGCCGAAGGCCTTGGATTCAGGTCTTACAATGCTAGTGAGGTTGAAGGTGCTATCCTTTGTCCATCAGCACCAACCATAGCAAAAGAAAAGCAAGTAAGCTGCGCTAAATGTGGATTGTGTGAAGGTGGAAAGAAAGCTAAGAATATTTACAATGTAATCCATTAACATAACATTAACATAGGGGGGTATTTACTTTATCAAATATTCCCCCTACATTTGCATCAGATTATTAACCACTTAAATTAAAAAACATGAAAAGGATTAAAGTTAGATTCTCTTTACAACGTGGAGAAAATTATATGAAATGGAGAGTGATTGGCAATAATGGAGTTGTCACATATTACAATCCATGTGAAGTTCAATTAATCATGATGGGATGCACTTTAAAGAATAATAAGAAATTAGCTACTAAGATTTTTAATGGGGAAAGTACTAAGGTTGTATGTGCATGGATTTTATGTAATCATTTAGAGATTAGATATTCTGATTTTATTAAAGAGTCTGATTTTAAAATTAAGTACAATCCTAAAGTTGCTCCTAATTGGACTTTTCTGGGGGAAGATATTGATAATAGGGATATTTCTCACATTGTTTCGGTTGACTATAAATTGTGTATTGATTCTATTCCTGACGGTATGGGATTGGGGGAATATAAGAGTTAAAAATCCCCGCGGAAAATTAACAAAACATTAACGATAAGGGTATTGCATAGTATATCCGATACCCTTATCTTTGCACTATATTTTAAACCACTAAATTTATTTATTATGTTTGAACTAAAAGCCACCAAAGGCAATATTGATTTGTCTGTATTTAATTTGTCAACTTTGATTCAAGAGTCAAATCAGAATGTAAGAGATATAGACTCTCACAATCTAGAAGTTATTAAAAGATTCAAAGAACTTGTGCTTAGTTATTATGGTGAACTATCCAATGTTATGGATAAATTAGATTTACCTTATTTTGAAGTTAATGGTTACAACAATCTGTATGCTCATTTAGCTTGTGGAGGAGATTATGAAATCACTTTATATTATAACGGGATTAGTGAATCTTTAATGTTTGGCCATGGTAGAGGATATATAAAAATCTATCTTGCCGCTCCTTTTGAAAGTTGTGGAAGAAAATTATCTTGCAATTTTACGGGAACTATTAGGATAGGCAAAAGATGGTTAGAGCATTCTTCTTATAAGGAATACCCCCTAGAATCTGTTTCTCAAATCATCGAACTAGGGCAAGATGTAATCAAGCTCCATATCTTAGGTAGAGATATAAAGGACATCACAGAACTATTAATTCAAGAGAAAAAACTAATATACTAGTTTTAACAAAACATTAACGATAAGGGTATTGCATAGTATATTCGATACCCTTATCTTTGCACTATAATTATTCACCACTTTAAATTTTAAATCATGCAGCTAGACAATGAAATGTTAGATAAGTTAGAATCTTGGTTTGAAACCTACAATCCTCATTGTATGATATACTCACCTTATATGGACGAAGAAGAAGAAGATAAAATGTTTGATGATTATAATGAATTAATTGAATTATTGGAGAGAGCTAAAGCTGGCACTCTTACTAAAGATGATGAAGATGTAATAGCATTTCATATCGAGTGTATCGAAGAAGATTATTAATCACCACTTTAAATTATAAAATTATGTTAGTAGAACTAAAAAATCTTACTAGAAAAGATTTAGTAATTACTTTAGAAGACTTACTTTCAGACGAGTTTGATTCATCAGAACTTGTGTACTTGACTGAAGAAGAACTTATTAGTGCTATAATTAATGCAGCTTTGTTTTATAAGAACGAGGCTAATTATATCCCATCTAGTGATGTATTTAATTCTTATGAAAAAAGGAAATAATTAATAAGTAAATGATAAGTCAGGTGGCGGAAGGTAGACGCTAAAAAACTGTAATGAGGTTACGCTATCCTCACGTTAAATAAAAAAAGTATCAACGCGGTAGCGCGGTAGCCTTGCAGGTTCAAGTCCTGCCCTGACTTCCAAAGGTTAATAAGTTTAAGTGGTTCGCTCCTGGCAGTCTATGTCAGGAGTTTTTTTGTTGCTAGTGAATTTCGCTCGGGCAAGGCAAAGCCTTGCCCGAGTAAATTTTCCAGGCCCCTCTTTCCAGCATGGCCAGTAATGTGTGGGGATTCGGGTTTAACATTTTTTTAACATTTTCTTAGATCCTTTTAACATTTGAAATTAGGATAATAGGGAAATGGGGTGTATTTTTGCAATGTCAATTAGATGATAGGGAATAGATGAGATATAGTATGAGTTACATTTTACTGCATTTCATTTTAACATTTATTTAACATATATTTTTCATTCTATGATTATGATATTAGATAGAATGTTATTATCTTTGCGACATATTATTAACCATTTAAATTTTTAGATTATGCCAAATTGGTGTTCAAATTGTATCTCATTTGAAGGTACGGAAAAAGCTATGCAGACATTGAAAAAAGATGTTAGCATGATTAAGGATGGTCATTGCATGTTCACTGCATTGACGGACATTAAGAGTGAATGGAATTATGATGTATGGAATGCGGAGTTCGGTACTAAATGGAGTGTGATGATGGATGACGACATTAGGGATACAATGGAGCAACATGATTATTTTAATTGTGAAACGGCTTGGAGTCCATGTAATGAATTTGTTCAAAAAGTATGTAAGAAGTACGGAGTGAACGGACGGATTGAATATTCAGAGCCAGGGATGGGCTTTGCAGGTATTATAGATATTGATGAAAATGGGGATGAATTGAGTATAGTTGAAATGTCTTATAGGGAATATCAATATAAGCATTTAGGTACTGATGGTTTTTTTGAAGATTTTGTTATTGATGTTGAAGAGGGATTTATTGAAAGTGAAGAACAAATTAAGGAAGATTATTCTTATGTTGATGCTGAAGACATGGAAGAAATGATTAGGATATATAGAGAGGGTAGCCCCGCGGAAAATTAAGAAATAATTAAAATAGGGGGGTATTGACTTTCTCAAATATCCCCCATATATTTGCACTATATTATTCACCACATAAACTAAAAAAATGAATAAGATTGAATTAAAGAGTGTTAAATTCTCTGAATGGAATTCACAAGAGACTTGTTGTTTCCAAGCAAATGTTTTCTTTAACGGAAAGAAAGTAGGGTACTGTAAAAATGATGGAATGGGGGGATATACCTACTGTTATTGTATAGGCGATAGAGAGTTGTACGGCCAAATGGAGTCTTACTGTAAAACTCTTCCTGACAATGATAATTATGTAGGTAAGCCTAGCGTAGAGAATGTAGTAGATGAACTGTTCAATTCTTGGTTAAAAGACTATTATAAGAAAAAACGAGAAAAGGATTTTAGTAAGGGGTTATGTATTGGTACAGAAAACTTCTACAATTTGCTTGAAGTACTTGTAGGCGGTAAGCGTACAAAAATAGAAGACTTGTTAATGACTGAGCAAGGTTCTAATTACTTAAGAAACCTATGCAAGCAGAAGAGAGAAGAAGGTCTTAACATTCTAAATACCAACTTACCCTTTTAACAAAACATTAACGATAGGGGTATTGCATAGTATATCCGATACCCTTATCTTTGCACTATATTTATTCACCACTAAACTAAAAAAATGGACAACCAAAAAATTAAAATTGTTGATGGTTTTGTATGGTTATTGATTACCGACAAAGCTAAGGAAGTTTACCAGTCAGGTTTATTCGATGGCTCTATCTACGCGCTATATGATGACGATGTAGAAACAGACTTTATAGAGACCTATGAAGAACTTATTGATGCATTAGAGAGAGGTCTTGAAATTGCAATAGAAATCGGACGGTCTAGGAATACTGACGCAGTAGAAGATGCAAAAGAGGTATTGAGAGACCATGGTTACTTTGTTGATAACCTATGGCATATCCAGAATGTTCAATTTAACTACATGGAGGCTAGCGATGAAGATGCTCAAAAGATTTTAAAAATGGCTCTTACCAACGAAGATATCACGGATCAAATCTCGTTAGCAATTATTGATGCAATTGAGTTGTACTTCCAAGATGAGAACATCTTCTAGGAATTCGGAGATTAACAAAACATTAACGATAGGGGTATTGCATAGTATATCCGATACCCTTATCTTTGCACTATATTTATTCACCACTAAACTAAAAAAAATGGACAACCAAAAAATTAAAATTGTTGATGGTTTTGTATGGTTATTGATTACCGATAAAGCTAAAGAAGTTTATCAGTCAGGTTTATTCGACGGCTCTATCTATGTACTAGATGACGACCTAAGCGAAGGACTATGCGAATCCTACGAAGACCTTTTGAAAGCATTAGAGAATGGTTGTGACATAGCCTTAGAGGTTGGCTATATAACCGAAAGAGATGCTCGAATAATATTGTTTTGAATTAATCGCCACTAAACTAAAAAAAAAATGGACGCAGTAGAAGATGCAAAAAAGGTATTAAGAGACCATGGTTACTTTGTTGATAACCTATGGCACATTGAGGACGTACAATCCTTACACAAGGGAGCAAGTGTGGAAGATGCTCATAGAATATTAAATGATGCTCTTACCAACGGAGCGACCATGGAGCAGATATGGTATTCAATTACCGATGCTCTAGAAAATGAGGAAGGATATGTTCCCCTTTCCGACGAGGACGAAGATTAACAAAACATTAACGATAAGGGTATTGCATAGTATATCCGATACCCTTATCTTTGCACTATATTTATTCACCACTAAACTAAAAAAAATGAACATTGACAGAAGTTCTTATTTATTCAAGATTGTTTCCTATCATGTATCAAACATCTGTAATGAAATCATGAATGAGGACGATAAGACATCAGAAAAACTTGGAACAAAAGATGCTAAAGATGTCCTACTATTTACTCACATGATGGGTTCATTTGAGTCTATCATGGAAAATTTGGATGCATTGACATGTAAGATTGTAGAGAATGTTGACATGAATATTTTAGATGATTCCGATGAAGTATTGTATGACCATGTGTACACCGAATTTTTAAACAACTATAAAAAATAATATGAGAAATAATAAGGAATGGGTAGCTATCCTAAATGGCACAAGGATTGATTCTAATGGCTTTTATTGTGGTGCCGCTTGTGTTACTGCCTACACTAAAAAAGAGGCCATACGATTGCTCTCTAAGGCTAAAATGCATTACTTCGGTACTTACAAGATTAGCAAGGAAGTTAGAAGGAATACAAACATCTACGCTAATTAACAAAAAATTAACTATAGGGGTATTGTATAGTAGATCCGGTACCCCTATCTTTGTATCATATTATTAACCACTAAACTAAAAGATGAACGTATTAGAATTATTCGCAGGCAGTAAGTCTATTGGCAAAGCTGCTGCTCAATTAGACATGAACGTATTCTCTGTTGATTGGGAAAACTTTGATGGTATTGATTTGCAGATAGACATTTCAAAACTAAAGAAAGAAGATGTTCCGTTTGTTCCAGATATTATTTGGGCATCTCCAGATTGTACAACATACACTATTGCTGCTATATCTACTCACAGAAATGGCGTAGAGCCGAAGAGCAAGTACGCTAGCGAGTGCGACATCACTAATCAACATTTCATATCATTGATAAAGGAATGGTTAGAGATTAATCCTAACATGGTTTTCTTCATAGAGAATCCAAGAGGCATGTTAAGAAAGATGCCATGGATGCAAGAATTTAAAAGACATACAGTATGGTATTGCCAGTACGGAGACGACAGAGCGAAGCCTACAGATATATGGACTAATTCAGAAGATTGGGTTCCTAGACCAATATGTAAAAATGGTAATAAGAAATGTCACCATACCCCTGCTCCTAGAGGTTCAAAGACAGGAACTCAAGGAAGGAAGGGTTCTTATGAAAGAAGCAGAATTCCAGAAGAGTTGTGTCATGAAATTCTAACTTCTTGTAAAAAATATTAATTATTAGTCACCGCGAAAAACTTAAAAAATGGCAATATTCAAGTATTTAGATGATTTCTTACCAGGCAGAAATGTCAATGATTTTGTATTCACTATGTTAGACCCTATATCTAATGAAGAATTAACATGGTATATAGAAGATGTCTTAGATGAAATAAATAGAGACAGGTCAGCTAAGTGGACTAACTACACAAAAGATGATTGGTACGATGGTTGGAATTCATGGTGTGAGGATGATGCTTATGTAATGCTCTCCATAGAAGACAAGGGAGACATAGTGCATAGACCGTTTTCTTAGTAAATAAAATGGTCGGGGCAGGTTCAAATCCTGTCCTGACTACCAACAGCTTAAATGTTGTGCAAGAGTACCCGTTCTCTGAAGATAAACAAAGGGGTTAGTCAGGTGGTGAAATTGGTAACACCTCAGGGGTAATAGCTTGATAATATAGGTTCAAATCCTATTCTGACCACACGTTCTGGTTAATCACCAGATAGTATGCCTAATATGATGAAACAGAGTGATTACTGTATAGGTACGTACATTGACGTATAGGGAGAACGTCAGGGGGTGTCAACCCGACCTCGTTAGGACGAAATGACTATTCCTAACCCCTTGTCTAGGGGGACAGCCATAACATCTGTAAGTTGGATAAATTAGGGTGTTAGTTTTTTTGGATTTTTAGAAACATTTATATATTAAATTTTAAATAATTAAGAGGGCGTGTACTCTTACAGGTTAGAATCTGTCCTGACTACAAAAAAATAACTAAAATGAAAGTACTAATAACGGGCGTCGCAGGATTTATAGGCAGTCATCTAGCACACTCTATGTTAACCCAATGGCACAAAGTGATAGGTGTGGACTTCTTTGAGAGAAGCGATGCCCGGTTATTAAATAGAATGAGATTGGATAACCTGCATAAGACGAAGGGCATTGAGTATCACAACGTAGACATAGCAGACAGGGATCAGGTAGAACCTATATTCTCTCTTCACAAGTTTGACATGGTTATAAATCTTGCGGGCCAGGCAGGAGTGAGATCTAGCATTAAAAATCCGGATCTCTATGCCCGATCAAATGTCCAGGGATTTTTAACCATTATAGAAGCATGTAAGAAATATGATGTAAAGCATTTAGTGTATGCATCTAGTTCAAGTGTATATGGAATGAGAGATAACATGGATATGACATTTAGTACAGATGATAGAACGGATGGGCCAGTATCCTTTTATGCAGCGACTAAGAAGATGAATGAATTGACGGCACATGTATATAGTCATTTGTTCAACATGCGTACTACAGGTCTTAGATTCTTTACAGTGTATGGTCCATGGGGTAGACCAGATATGATGGTTTATAAATTTACATATAACATCTATAATAAGATTCCTATTGACATTTATAATCATGGAGAGATGTTTAGAGAATTTACTTACATTGATGATATTATTGATGGGATTAATATTGTGATTAAAAATGAAACGGATGTCAAGTACATGTTATATAATATAGGTAGCAATGAGAGTATTAAGATATTAGATTTTATTGATGTCCTGGAGGAGGAGATTGGTATTGGGGCCCTGCGGAATTTTGAACGGATGCAAGACGGAGATGTTTTATTTACTGCATCTGATGTAGCCCCGCTGAAAAATCTAGGTTACGAACCAAAAGTAAAATATAGAGAAGGGATCAAACGGTTTTTAAAATGGTATGATTCGATAGACAATACAACACACCGGAAAATATTAGAACAGACCGGTTTATAAAGAGCAAAGTTTAAGTGGTGCATTTAGAAGACAGGCTCTAATCTCTCCGGTTATCCTGTCTTCCTTTTAAAAAACAAACAAAAAATTATATGAGAAAAATTAGTTTATGTGCTTTATTATTCGTATCTTTACTATCTTACGGCCAAACGGATAGTACAGATTGCCCGATTTATTCTATAGTCAATAACACGGTTTTCTTTGTGCCTGATCAAAACAAATTCGAATACGTAATTGTTAGCAGACATGATGATTTCGTAGAGACATTAAATCACATGCTAACCTTCATCAAACCGAAACAGGATAACCTTGTAGTAGCCTTTAACGGCCGGGAAGAGGAAGTGATTTACAACGACAGGAAAAAACGATACTACTTTGAAGGAGGCCACTACAAGAATTTCGGGGACCTAATTTCGGCGGTGAAGTTCTTTTTACTAACAAATTAAAAACATCTCACAACATGTCTAAAAAATTAGAAACAAAGGATCTCATATCATTAGATTCATTATCATTAGGAGAGTCCATAGATAATAAGATGTCTATATTCAATAACGTCATTACATCTATTAAAACATTCCCAGATTCAAATTATTTATGTACGGCTTACCTGTTACTAGAAGATCCGGAAGATGTGACAAATGTATTCTTCTTTCCATTGTTTGAAGATGAAGAAAAGAACATGCAGGCATTCTTATTGAAAACGGAAGAAGATACAAAAGTGTTTTTAAATTACATGGAGAAAGTATCTGAAAATGTAAAAGTTCCAAAACTTACAGAATTCATAAATGAGATAAATCATGAAATAGAAATAGATTCTGAAAAAGGAAAATATTATAAATCATGTAAAGGTATATTAACCCTACCGGCATAAATTAATCGCGGGGCTGAAAAAAATGGCCCCGCGGAAAATTGAAGAACGCATCCTGGATAGATGGGAAAAATTTATGCGAAAAAAACTTTGACCAGGTGTTGCATATATCAATAGAATGTTTTATCTTTGCCAAATAAATAAATGAAATTATGAAAAATGAAGTAACGGAATGGATAAACCAGGTTGGTAGCCTCATTAGACAACAAAAGATTCTCAAAGAAAAAGAAACGGATCTTAGGGAAAAAATATCGGAGGCGATAAGCGATATCGACTTATCATCCATATCAACAAAAGAAGTAACAATAACTAAGGTAACGAAAAAGAATTACACTTACTCTAAAAAAATACAGGAGAAAGAACGAGAACTAAAAGTAATGAAGCAACAGGAAGAAGAATACGGAGTAGCGACATACGTTTTAAAAAGTCACTACATGTATACCTTGAATAAAGACATTGAAAATAATTCTAACGACATCTAATATGAATAACAATAGTAATATACCGGCTAACATATTAGAAAGATGTTACGATGAAATGTCTATCATTGCGAACGGTGTTAGATACTGCGGTAAACGACTTCAAACAGACGGAATAGAATTGTATGTTATAACCGGTGATTATGAACCGGCAGTCAAAACACACATGACATACATTGCAGCCATTCATAGACCATCAAAAAAGATTGAATGGTTCGACATGTTAGAGAACGGTAAGCTTTTCCCGTGGATCACAAAAAAGGTTGCTAAGGGCATAGAAGAGTTTAAATTATCAATAAAAAAAGGTTAACCCCCCAAAAATTATCATGGAAGCTAAAAAGAAAAAGTTTGTAGGAAACGGCAGGTTGATAAACACAAAAGATTCGACCGGCTTTGGAATGAACCTCTGCATCACCGACCTGTTCGAAATGTGCATGAAGGATCCGGAAGTTATGGAGTTTGTATATGAGTCGGAAAAGACCGGAAAGAAATACATACCCCTCATCGCATGGCCCCTAAAAGATATTAAAGAAGGAGAAAAGCTAAGAACGCACGCAATAAGCATCGACACATATAAGAAAGACGATGCCACAAGCAAACAAGCGTACAAAGCTCCGGAAAAGAAAGCTAAAGAAAATGTATTCGATGATTCATTTGAGGTAGCCAGCTTGTCCAATACATCCGATTCTCTACTATCCGATGATGACTTACCGTTCTAAACCAACTCCGGTAGTAAAACGTAGCCAAAATCAGTATTTATTCTCAATCAATAAATGTTTTAATCATGTTATCAACTAGTGTTTTTGTTTTATTATCAGTTATTGCACTTATTTTTGGAATCATGGGAGTTGTAATCTTAGCATCAAAAGAACCATCCGGATCAGTATCATCAGCATGGGAAAAGAATGTACCAGGATGGCTCCTAATTGTATCTAGCTTGTCCCTAATTGCAAGTGTACTAATTTTAATCTAACGGAAAAGGGCCGGCCAAGTTATAATCCGGCCCTTTTTTCTTTTTTCTATCTCCCTATGTTGAAAAAAATATAAAAAAAATGTAAAATGTTGATTGTCAATGATATAATATTTTCAAACATGCTTTTTAGATGGAATTAATGCATTTTTTTCTATCTCCCTATGTTGAAAAAAATATAAAAAATCATAAAACGTTGACAATCAATGCTATTTTTTATCGATAATCCTTAAAAATGCACAACAAAATGTCTAAAAAATGCACAAAATGTCTAAAAAATGCACAAAATGATGAAAAAATCCATCATTATGCATGTTTTTTTAATATTAAATATGTGTTTAAAATGAATTTCCCATAGACATCATAGAATCAATTTTAAGGCATGTAGCGTTCATTCTGCTGCATCTTCTCATGGTGGGTGGAACTAGACGAAGGGTTGCACCTAGAGTCTTTTAGACGGCCTCTGTGTGCGAAATAAAGGCATTCGGTGTGAAAACGGGGCTCACAAACAACCAATTACCTCATCAATTACTAGGAATGCACTTCAAGTTTACATACATTATAGAGCGTATTTTCTGCTGCACATTTTACGATAAATTAACATCATTTCCAACATGGCTTTTACATGGGATAGACATTATTTGTATTATTTTTTTATTTCATGTTATATTACTCATTGAATATCATGTTACTATGATTTTTTTGAAGATTGTCATGATGGTATTTTATTTTAGGGGAATGGTAAAATAAATGATATATTATTTTATCATGTTTTTTATTTAATTTTTTATTTATTGCATTATATGTTACTATCATGTTGATTATGATTTTATTTTTATTGTTATTGATGTCTTTATTACATGTTATATTGGATGATGTATGGAGGACATGATAGTATACATGATAGTATAAATGTATTAATGTTATGTTGGATGTTTTTATTTTTTATTGTTATTAATGTTTGGATATGTTATTTTAATGTTGTATCTTTGTCATGTTTATTATTATTATTATATGTTATGCTGGGATTATGTATTATGTGGTGTCCCCGCGAAATATTTAGAAAACCAGGTAAAACAAAATGTAAAGTTATGAAGAATATAAAAGGACAAGTAAGGAATCAAGTATGGGGTCAAGTATGGGAGCAAGTAAGTGATCGAGTATATAATCAAGTAGATAATAAAGTATGTTATCAAGTAAGGAATCAAGTATGGAGTCAAGTATGGGAGCAAGTAAGTATTCGAGTAAGGAATCAAGTAAGTAGTCAAGTGAGGAATCAAGTAAAACAAAATGTAAAGTTATGAAGAATGTAAATAATCAAGCAGGTAGTCAAGTAGAGTATCAACTAAGGAATCAAGTAAGTAGTCAAGTATGGGAGCAAGTAAGTATTCAAGTGAGGAATCAAGTATGGGAGCAATTAAGTAGTCAAGTAGAGTATCAAGTAGGGGAGCAAGTAGGGGATCGAGTGAGTCATAAAGTATGGAATCAAGT